>Ga0115029_1000007_pt1 | contig 268020 bp, 229 predicted proteins | sample SidtaG_3_FD_87297 | JGI IMG/M metagenome (GOLD analysis project Ga0115029, IMG submission 87297) | Marine algal microbial communities from Sidmouth, United Kingdom - Sidmouth_Asex1 metaG | ecosystem: Host-associated > Algae > Red algae > Unclassified | place: Sidmouth, United Kingdom... | reverse complement strand
GGGGTGAGGAACGCGCAGGAGGCCGCGACCGCAACACCCATGAGGAAGGGATCGGGATCGAGTGACAACGTGCGGGCGATCTCGAGGCCGATCGGACCGGCGATCAGGGCGGTCGCGACATTGTTGAGAAAGTCGGACAAGGTCATCGTGACGATCATCAACGCGGCCAGCACCGTCCAGGCCGGCATGCCGTCCGTCGCACTGACGACCGATGCTGCCACCAGCTGGGCCGATCCCGTCTCCTCGAACGCCTGCCCGAGCGGAATGAGACTCGCCAGCAGCACGATGACCTTCCACTCGACGGCCTCGTACACTTCCTTGCCATCGACCAGACCGATGGCGGCATAGGCGGCGGCGCAGGCCGCCAGCGAGATGGGCAGGTACACCCATCCGGCAACGGACAGCACGATCGCGAGGACGAACAGGCCCACCGCCAGTGGCGCCTTGCTGCGCTGGACCATGCCGGTGCGACGACCTTCCAGTGGGTAGGCACCCGTCAGGCGGCTGGCCGATTCGAGTCGCTCGGGCGTGCCCAGCAGGAGGAGTACGTCGCCGGCGGCGATCGGCAGTCGTCTGACCCGTTCCCGGAACCGTCGCCCCTGGCGCGCGACCCCCATCAGGGTGACGCCTTCGCGAGCGAGCAGCTGCAACTGCATCGCGGTGCGGCCGACGATCGGCGCACTGTCCGGAACGATGGCCTCGACCAGCGACAACCCACCGCCTCGCAGCCCGCCGCGGCGCTCCTCCCCCTCACGCTTCTCGCCGCCGTCGAATTCGAGACGCGTCTTGCCCATGAACATCTCGATCTGCTTCGGATCTCCCTCGACCAGCACGAAGTCCCCGTCGTCGATCGGTTCGCGCCGCGAGAAACCCGGAAGCCGTCGGTGGTTCCGTATCAGGCCGATGAGGTTGAGATCGAGTTCGTCCGCCAGGGGGTAGAGATCGCCGAGGGTGAGGGTCTCGTCTTCGGTATCGGCGGTGCCGACCCGTAGCTCGGTCACATAGACGCTCTTCACGGTCTCCTCGATCATCGCCTCCGCGCCCGATCGGCCGGGCAACAGGCGCCACCCGACGAGGGCCACGAACAGGATGCCCGCGCACGCCACGGCCAGACCGACAGGCAGGAAGTCGAACATGCCGAACGGCTCACCGAGAACGTCTTCCCGATACTGGGCGATGACGATATTCGGCGGCGTGCCGATCAGCGTGATCATGCCGCCGAGTATCGTGGCGAAGGACAGCGGCATGAGCGTGCGCGCAACCGCCCGCTTCGCCTTCTCGGCCGCCTCGATGTCCAGCGGCATCAACAGCGCAAGCGCGGCGACGTTGTTGATCACGCCCGAGAGAGCCGCGCCCACGACCGACATGACACCGATGTGCGCCGGTACGGATCGTTCGGCATCGAGCACCCTGGCAGCGATCATCTCGATGGCCCCGGAGTTGCTCAGTCCGCGGGAGACGACCAGGACGAGGGCGATGATCACGACTGCCGGATGCCCAAAGCCTTCGAAGGCACCGTCGACCGGAACCAGGCCCGCCAGCGTGCCGACGATCAGGCCGCCGAAGGCGACCAGGTCATAGCGGACCCGCCCGTGAATCAGCAGCGTGAAGATCGCACCGAAGATCAGGAACAGGGTGATTTGCTCGCTGGTCATTTTCCTGTCAGGTGGAAGCGTGGATCCGCTGGAGTCTAGCCCGGATCATCCATGACCCGATCGAAGTCGCCGCCGTGAGCAGCTGATCCGGAGCCGGAACGAGCGAAGGCCTTCGCCGTGACAGAAGGGAGTCGCGACACCACCTTCCTACACGAGAGGACCTTCGATGGCCGACGCTACCACCGTCCAGGGTGTGCTCTTCGAGCGTCTGCTCGAGCGCCCGCTTCACGTCCGCTTCGATCAACCGGACGCGAGCGCCGACGGCGGCGCGTTCCTTCTGAAGGCCGCCGACGAGCGGCTCGGGCTGAGCGCCGCGCTCGTCGCGGTGATGCGACATCCTCTACTACGTGGTGACGGCGATCGCCACATGCCGAACCACGCCGGACGCATGGTGACGTACCGCGACGGCGCCTTCGAACCGGTCCGCAACCGCTTCGATATCGCCACCGACTACCTCGATCCCGTCCGCGAACAGGAAGCCGCGCTCGGCATCGGCGTGCCGTACGCGCGGCTCGGACTCGTGACCCTTGCTCAGGTCGCGCTGGTCGGCATCGGCGGCTGGCTGTAGCTGCGGCTGAACTACGCCACCGATCTGCCGTTCTCGGTGTCGCTGCTGGCGAGCGCCGCCGGGACGGCGGTTGTCGGCGCGGATCTCGCGTTTCCGGCGCTCAGGCTGCGCGGACTGTCCTTCGCGCTGGTGGCCCTCTCAGCGCCGATCCGACGATGGTCGTGTTCGGCGCCGCGCTGCTGTACGCGATCACGACGGGACCACGGGGCATCGCCGGGCTTGTGTCGGTCGCATCGGGCACGATTCACGTGGGCGGGCAGGCCGTCTCGGACCTGCCGCCGCACGCCCGTGCCCGCCGGGATCTGGCCCATCCTTCCTGAAGGTCCAGACCGTTGCCGAACTGACGGTCGAGGAGCACCTGATGACCGTGTTCGACACGCGTCGGGGCTCGCGTGCCGAGCACGAACGCGCCGTGCTCCGCGCGCTCGACATCGTCGGACTGCCCGCGTCGAGGCACACCGGCGGAAAGGCGCTCGACCCCTACCGGAGACGCCTGACGGAGATCGCTCGCCGTCTCGTCGGTAACTTGCGCCTGATCCTGCTCGACGAGCCGGGGGGGCGGATGGCGTACGCCGAGATGCACGAGCTGCACCGCATCATCGGCGGCATTCACGAGACCTTAAGCGTGCGGGTCCTGCTCGTCGATCACGACATGAACCTCGTCCGCGGGTCTACCACTCGGTCGCTGTTCTCGACTTCGGGCACCTGATCGCCTCCGCGGCCGAGCGAGACCGTGTTGCGCGAGGACGCCGTGCGCGTCGCCTACCTGGGTCGCCGGGAAGCAAGGTTATGACAGACCCGACCCCATGAGCGGCATCCTCGAGGTTCGTGACATCACGGTGCGCAGCGGGACGCGCTCGGTCGTGAACGGTATGTCGATGGATCTCGAACCCGGTCGTCACGTGACGATGCTAAGACCGAACGGGGCCGGCTCCATGCACGGGCTTGGCGAATCGGGCGCCGAGATCGACGGTGCCCCCGCGTTCTTTCCGAAGCTGCAGGCGCTGCGAGGCCATCGGGCGGGCTCGATGTCCGGGGGCCAGCAGCAGAAGCTCGCGATTGCCCAGGCGCTGATCGCGAGACCGCGCTTCCTGTTGCTCGACGGGATGTCGCTCGGGCTCGCGCCGGCATCGTCGAACGCCTGGTGGACGTCGTTCGCCGCTTGCGCCAGCGTGGCATCGGCATCCTGCTGATCGCGCCGTTCACGCAGCTCGCGCTGTCGCTCGCCGATCGCTCACCCCTTCGCGCACCCATTCGCCGTGGGTCGACGGGATTCTCCTGTCGACTTGCTTGATGGTTACAAAAGTAACCGATACCGTGCCTCGCATCGACGGCACCGGAGGGTTCGGATGAACGAGCACACCGCCCCGTCCGGCTACCAGTCGGGCTTCGGCAACGATTTCGAGACGGAGGCACTGCCCGGCGCGCTTCCCGTCGGTCGGAACAGTCCGCAGAAATGCGCCTACGGTCTGTACGGCGAGCAACTGTCCGGAACGGCCTTCACGGCACCGGGCGATCGTAACGAGCGCACCTGGTGCTACCGCATCCGCCCCTCCGTGCTGCACTCGGGGCGCTACCGCGCGATAGACTTTCCGTACTGGAAGAGCGCCCCGCATGTGCTGCCGGACGTCGCCTCTCTCGGACAGTATCGCTGGGACCCTATTCCGCACGCGGCCGAGTCGCTGACCTGGCTCACCGGCATGCGCACGATGACGACGGCCGGCGACGTCGCGGTGCAGAGCGGCATGGCCAGCCACGTCTATCTGGTGAACGCCTCGATGGCGGACGCCTACTTCCAGTCGGCCGACTCCGAGCTGCTGGTCGTCCCGCAGGCGGGCACGTTACGCTTTCGCACCGAGCTCGGCGTGATGACGGTCGAGCCCGGCGAGATCGCGCTGCTGCCGCGCGGCCTCGTGTACACGGTCGAGCTTGTCGAGGGGCCGGCGCGCGGCTTCGTCTGCGAGAATTACGGGCAGCGCTTCACCTTGCCGGAGCGCGGACCGATCGGTGCAAACTGCCTGGCCAATCGCCGTGACTTCAAGGCACCCGTCGCCGCCTTCGAGGACCGCGAGACGCCGTCGACGATGACCATGAAGTGGGGCGGGCGCTTTCACGAGACGACGATCGGCCAGAGCCCGCTCGACGTCGTCGCCTGGCACGGCAACTACACCCCGCTGAAATACGATCTCTCGACCTTTTGTCCCGTCGGCGCGATCGGCTTCGATCACCCCGATCCGTCGATCTTCACGGTGCTCACGGCACCGTCCTCGGTGCCCGGCACGGCCAACATCGACTTCGTGTTGTTTCCCGAGCGCTGGCTCGTCGCGGAGAACACCTTCCGCCCACCCTGGTACCACCGCAACGTGATGTCGGAACTGATGGGGAACATCCACGGCGTCTACGACGCCAAGCCGAAGGGCTTCGTGCCGGGCGGGCTGTCGCTGCACAACGCCATGCTGCCGCACGGTCCCGACGCGAATGCCTTCGAGGGTGCGTCCAACGCGACGCTCGCCCCCGAGAAGCTCTCCGACACGATGTCCTTCATGTTCGAGACTCGTTTTCCCCAACACCTGACCGCCTTCGCCGCGAACGTGGCTCCGCTGCAGGACGACTATGTCGACTGCTGGGCGGGGCTCGAGAAGAAGTTCGACGGCACACCCGGAGTGAAATGATGCTGCACGAAAGCTGGGTCCAGACCGCCAACGACCCCGATGGACCGTTCCCGCTGAACAACCTGCCGTGCGGGGTGTTCTCGCCGAAGGGCGACGACCCACGCTGCGGCGTCGCGATCGGCGCGCACGTGCTCGACTGCCGGGCGGCCGAACGGGCCGGTCTGCTCGCCCTCGCCGCTGCCCCGCTGTTCGAGGACGCGGCCTGGAACGTCGTGATGGCGGAAGGTCGCGACACCTGGTCGGCGCTGCGGGCGAGGCTTGCGGAGCTGCTGGCCGCCGGCAGCGCCGAGCGTGCCGACGTCGAGCCGCATCTCGTCCCGCTTGCAGATGTCGCGCTGCATCTGCCGATGCGCGTTGCCGAATACACCGACTTCTACGCCGGGCGGAACCACGCGACCAATGTCGGCACGATGTTCCGCGGCGCCGAGAACGCGCTGCCGCCGAACTGGCTGCACATACCGATCGGCTACAACGGTCGTGCCTCGTCCGTCGTCGTGTCCGGTACCCCGGTGCGCCGTCCCTGGGGACAGCTGAAGTCACCCGATCAGGATGTGCCTGCCTTCCTGCCCTCGCGTCGCTTCGACCTGGAGCTCGAGACCGGCGCGATCGTCGGCACCCCCTCCGACGGCCCGGTCAGCGTCGACGAGGCACACGCGATGATCTTCGGCTACGTGCTTCTGAACGACTGGTCGGCGCGCGACATCCAGGCCTGGGAATATCAGCCTCTGGGGCCCTTCCAGGCCAAGGCGACAGCGACCACGATCGGTCCGTGGATCGTCATGGCCGAAGCCCTCGAGCCGTTCAGGGTCCCGACGCCTGCGCGCGAGGTACCGCTGCTCGCGCATCTGGCCGACACCACGCCGATGTCCTTCGACATCGAACTGGACGTGCTGCTCACCCCCGACGGCGGCACGACGAACCGCATCGCCTGCACCAACTATCGCGAGCTCTACTACTCGGCCGCGCAGCAACTGGTGCAGCACGCCTCCTCGGGCTGCCCGATGCGCACCGGCGACCTGCTGGGCTCGGGGACGATCTCCGGACCGACGAAAGACTCGCGCGGCTCCCTGCTCGAGCTTGCCTGGGGTGGCAAGGAGCCGCTGACGCTCGGCAGCGGCGAGATCCGCAGCTTCCTCGAGGACGGGGACACGCTGACGCTCACCGGCCGCGCCCGCGGCGACGGCTTCACGATCGGCTTCGGCGAGTGCAGCGGCACGGTGCTGCCCGCCCTCGAGGACCCGTTCGCGCCGATCGGCAAGGCGTGACGGGCTGCATCGCCGGACCCGACGTTTCAGACAGACAGCCAGGAGCACGAGCATGAGCAAGGCATTCGCGTCACAGGGCGATCTCGCCGAGAAGAACGTCAGCTTCACCGAGGTAGGCCCGGATCTGTGGGCCTTCACGGCCGAGGGTGATCCGAACACCGGCGTCATCATCGGCGACGAGAGCGTCATGATCGTCGACGCACAGGCCACACCGCGGCTCGCCCGCCTGGTCGTCGACAAGGTGCGCTCGGTGACCGACAAGCCGATCAGCCACGTCGTGCTCTCGCACTACCATGCCGTGCGCGTGCTCGGGGCCTCCGCCTACGGCATCGAGGGCGCGCGTACCGACATCATCATGAGCGAGCGGGCGCGCAGCATGGTCGTCGAACGCGGCCAGGAGGACTGGGACTCGGAGTTCGGTCGCTTCCCGCGGCTTTTCGAGGGGCACGAGGAGATCCCCGGACTCACCTGGCCCACCCAGACCTTCACCGGACGCCAGACCTTCTACCTCGGGCGCCGCCGCGTCGATCTGATGCAGCTCGGCCGGGCACACACCGCCGGCGACATCGTCGCCTTCGTGCCGGACTCCAACGTGATGTTCACCGGCGATATCGTCGAGTACCGCTCGGCCTGCTACTGCGGCGACGCGCACTTCGCGGACTGGCCGGTGACGCTCGATGGCGTCCGTGCCTTCGATGTCGACGCCATCGCGCCGGGACGCGGCGACGCACTGGTCGGCCGGGACAAGGTGAACGAAGCCCTCGAGCTGACGGCGGACTTCCTGCAGTCGACCTACCGCCCGGTCGCCAGGGTCGCTTTCGGCGGTGGCACCTTGAAGGAGGCCATGGCCGCCTGCCGTGACGCCTGCGACAGCAAGTTCGCGGACTTCGCGATCTACGAGCACTGCCTGCCGTTCAACGTCGCCCGTGCCTTCGACGAGGCGCAAGGGGTCGATCATCCGCGCATCTGGACCGCGGAACGCGACCAGGCCCTGTGGACCGCCCTGCAAGGCTGACCCCACCCCAGGCCACCAGGAGAGCTCCATGCTCGAGGCGAGATACGAGACCGCGCTGAAGCTCTATCCCTACGCGCGCGTCGCCGAACAGGCAGCGGCCGCGACGACGCGTCACACCGTGGTGATCGTCGGCGGCGGTCCGGTCGGCATGGCGACGGCGCTCGATCTCGCGCGTCGCGGCACGCAGGTACTGGTGCTCGACGATCACGACGGTGTCGGCGTCGGCTCGCGAGCGATCTGCTTCGCCCGGCGCACGCTCGACATCTGCGATCGACTGGGGTGTGGCAAGCGCATGCTCGACAAGGGCGTGGTGTGGAACGTCGGGCGCGTGTTCCATGGCGAAGGCGAGGTGTTCTCCTTCGATCTCTCGCCGGAGGGCGGACGCCGGAACCCCGCCTTCATCAACCTCCAGCAACCGTACGTCGAGCGCTTCCTGGTCGAGCGGGTGCGCGAGGAAGCGGCAGCCGGCGCGCCGATCGAGATACGGGGCTGCAACCGCGTGAACGCGCTGTCGGACGAGGGCGATCACGTGAGCCTCGAGGTCGACACACCGGAAGGCAGCTACCGTCTCGAGGCCGACTGGCTGATCGCCTGCGATGGTGCACGCTCGCCCGTCCGCGGCTTCATGGGGCTCGGCTTCGAGGGCCGCGTGTTCGAGGACAACTTCCTGATCGCCGACGTGAAGATGAAGGCCCCCTTCCCCACCGAACGCTGGTTCTGGTTCGAGCCCGCCTTCGAGGGCGCGGGACAATCGGCCCTCCTGCACCGCCAGCCAGACGATATCTGGCGCATCGACTTCCAGCTCGGATGGGACATCGATCGCGAGGCGGAACTCGCCGAGGACAAGGTGCGGGCACGGGTCGACGCGATGCTCGGGCCGGACGTCGAGTACGAACTCGAATGGACGAGCATCTACACCTTCCAGTGCCGCCGCATGGACACCTTCCGGGCGAACCGTGTGCTGTTCGCCGGCGACAGCGCCCATCAGGTATCGCCCTTCGGCGCGCGAGGGGCGAACTCCGGCATCCAGGACGCCGACAACCTCGCCTGGAAACTCGATCTCGTGGTCCGCGGCCTCGCCCCGGAATCGCTGCTCGACAGCTACTCGGCAGAGCGCTCTCATGGCGCGGACGAGAACATTCTCGCCTCGACCCGCGCGACCGACTTTCTCACGCCCAAGAGCGCCGCCAGTCGGCTGTTTCGCGATGCCGTGCTCGCCCTTGCCCGCGAAAACGCATTCGCGCGACCGCTGATCAATTCCGGTCGCCTGTCCGTGCCCTGCGTGTACGACGAGTTGCCCCTGAACGGCGACGATGCGCTCGTGGGTGGGCCCGCCGGTACACGAGTCGGCGCCTCCTGCCCGGATGCGCCGATCGGCGACGGCTATCTGCTCGCCGGTCTCGGCGACGACTTCACGCTGCTCACGATCGATGCCGAAGCCTCGGAAGGCTTCGTCGACGACGGCATTCGCGTCACCCCGTTCGCGGTCTCCACGGCGGACGATCGGAGCGGCACGCTGGCGGCGCGTTACCTGGGCGAGGCAAGCTCGGCGGTGTATCTGATCCGCCCCGATCAGCACGTGGCGGCACGCTGGTCGACCTTCGACGAAACGGCCGTCAAGCAGGCACTGCGCATCGCGACCGGGAGGGCGACGGCATGAGCGCCGATGCACCCGGGCTGATCGTCACAGCGAACATCGAGGACGGCGACGGCTTCTACGACGAGCTGCTGCACGCGCACGAGGGTCTGGACGAGGCGGCGAGTCACGCGCTCAACGCGCGTCTGGTCCTCGTGCTGTGCAACCACGTGGGCGATCGAACGGTGCTCACGGACGCGCTGGCGGTCGCGCGTGCAGCGTCCAGGACCGAGCAAGACGCATGAGCGACGTGCGGCTGTACGACTACCCGCGCTCCTCGGCGAGCTATCGGGTCCGCATCGCGCTCGCGCTGGCCGGTATCGACTACCAGTCGGTGCGCGTCGATCTGCTGACGGGCGAGCAGCAGCTGGCTGAGCACCGAGCGCGCAATCCGCAGGGCTTCGTGCCGGTCCTGGAGATCGACGGACGGCGTCTGACGCAGTCGCTGGCGATCGTCGAATACCTGAACGAGACGCGCGAGCTTTACCTCCTGCCTGACGAGCCCGCGGAGCGCGCGCAAGTTCGCGCCCTTGCCCACGCGATCGCCGTGGACGTGCACCCGGTCTGCAACCTCTCGGTCGTCAAGCGCGCGACGGGCGGTGAGGAACCCGCCCGGACGACATGGATGCGCGACTTCATCGGGCCTGGCCTTGCCGCGTTCGAGACGCTGCTTGCGCGGTTCGAGCAGAATCCGTTCTGCACGGGTGACACGGTGTCGCTGGCCGACATCTGTCTGATCCCCCAGCTGTACAACGCCGATCGTTGGGGAGCGGAGCACGCAGCCTGCCGCCGCATCCTGCGGGCTGCGGCGGGATGCGCCCTGCATCCCGCCTTCATCGCCGCCCATCCGGACGCGAGCTCGTAGCGCGACCTCGAGCGATACCGCACGAGGCGGTAGTCGGTCGCGATCGCCACGCTCCGCTCGCCCGTGGACGGGGAGACGAGCGTGGGGTCAGCGTCGAGGAATTCGGGGTGAACACCTTGTAATCCGAGTCGACTGGTCGATCGCGTCGAGGAATGCGAGCCTCGAACGCGCCGAACAACGTGGACGGAATCGCATGATCAGGGTTCAAGGTCGGCCGGTGGTCGACATCGTCCGGAGCTTCGCTGCCGTCGCCGCTTTCGTGTCGGGTCTCGCCACGGCCGCCACCGAACCACTCGGCGAGCAGCTCATGCTATCCGGTACGCCGGTCTACTCTGGCCTCGCACGGGCGAATCACGTGTTCGGCTACGGTTTCAGGGTGCTCGAGCCCGGCACCGTCGACGCGCTCGGTGGCCGGTTCTCCGGCAGCAAGGAAGTCGTCCTCGTGGACGACGCGAGCCGGATCATGGCCTCGGCGATCGTTTCGGGCGAAAGCGCGAGATTCGCCTGGGCGAACCTCCAGCCCGCCGTCGCCGTCGAAACCGGCCGGACCTACCGCGTGCTGATACGCGCCGGCGAGGACGAAACGACGTCGGCCGCCTGGTCCTTGTCCACCCCTTTCGTGCGCGACGGCGTCGAGGTCCTTGCCCTCGAGCAGGGGTGGTCGTCGAGCGCCGCCGCCGACGTCTGGAGCGCATCGACGCGAGCTTCCTCCGAACAGAACGCGCGCGGTCTGGTCGACGTCCGGTTTCGGGCGGCGGGCGACTCCGGACCTTCGCCCGCAGACCCCGGCGGCTCCCCCGTCGCCGGGAATCCGGTGACTCCGCCCGTCGGCGGCGATCCCTATCCCGCCACGCCCGGCGTCATCGACTCGTTCGGCCAGGTCGCGCCCGACGGGGACCTCGGACACGGCTTCATGGCGGTGCGCGCCTACTATCGCGATTTTCCACGACGCGCAGGCGAGTGTTCCATCGAGGTTCACGATCGCTACTGGGTGCGCGACGCGGCAGGCGTGACCCACCCGACCTGGCACCCGCCGGTCGATCCCGTGACGGGGTGCTTCTTCGCTCACGAACACGGCGACGACCCGAGAAGCTCTCCCAACTACGCCTTCGCCGAGGGCGTACCGTTCGGTGTCACGCACGGCGGCGCGGACGACAACGGGCCGATGCGACACGAGGATCATGTCGGTCACAAGGTGGTGGTCGAGTCGGGCTGGGGGCTGGTCGACGGGAATCCGCAGAACGGCTCGAAGCCGGACTCCGACCCGATCGTCCGCACAGGCTTCACCTGCGACTGGCTGTCGAAACTGCATCAGGGTAGCTGGTCGCGCGACGCGCTCGCGAACAACGCCCACGAGTACTTCCTGAACCTGCGGTGTACCGACGGGGTCCAGCTCCGGTTGAAGCAGCTGGTCACCTTCGGCCCTCCCGAGCTGGTGACGAACATCTGCAACAACCCGGCGGTCGACGGCGCGGTCGCGCTGAGCAGGCCGGACCAGACCAGCGAAGCCTTCCCGAGTGGCGTCGACGCCAGCTCCGGTGTGGAAGTCGGCGAACCGCTCGACGGCAAGCGCGAGTTCGCGTGCCTGAAGAACATGGTCTACAAGGACTCGCTCGAGGAGCTCTGGAAGAGCGACGGTGTCGTCACGCTACCGGGCGGCGGATTCATCCAGTTCAGTCCCTACTACGTGGTGCGCAACCCGGCACGCTACCTCGATCATCGCTGGGGTCTACGTGGTGCGTCGGACGGCTACGTGCGGTCGCTCGATCTATGTTTCGACGACAACGCCGCGTATCGCGAGGAAGTACCCGGGTTCTGCAACGGAATTCCGGCGGAGCTCGCGTCACTGTCGAGCGACGCGCGTCAGCGCGATCCGCGAAGCCCGATGAACGGAACGCGGCGAGTGGTGCACCCGAAGAGCGTGGTCGTGTACACGGCGAACGTGCCTGGCGACGCCGCTCTCATCCCGTTCTGCACCGATCGACTCGGACGGAATGCCGTGCTGCCCGACGAGGAGGGTTGTGCATCCGGCGACATCGAGCAGCTGGTTTCCCGTGCCGATCGGCGGCAATGGGGCTGGAACGGGTCCGATGTCAACGCGATCACGGTCGACGGGCAGCTGCGCGGCGCCGGCTTCCTTGCCGAGTGGCCTCGAGACTTCGGCAACGCACCGGGTATCCGCTACCCCAACTGATCCGCCGTCGACTGGACGACCTGAAGGCGATGCTCGCCCGCCGCACGAGCACCCGCGCGTAGCACGTCGACGGAAAGCTCGGGGGCAGACGATCGTCGCGACCACGCTGTAGACCTCGAGCGGCCCGGCCGTCGCGTCGTCGAACCCGTCGGACGCACGGACCAGCTCCCCGAAGCCGATGATCCAGCGAACGCGACGCGTCAGGCGCCGACGATGATGCCGCCGTTGGGGTGCAGGGTCTGGCCAGTCATGTAGTTACCGTCGCTGCTGGCCAGGAACAGAAAGCTCGTCGCGACCTCCCAGGGTTGTCCGGCACGTCCCATCGGCGCCTGGCTGCCGAAACCCTCTACCGCGTCCTCGGGGAGGGTGCCGGGGATGAACGGTGTCCAGATCGGGCCGGGTGCAACGGTATTGACACGGATGCCACTGGGCATCAACTGCTTGGCCAGCGAACGGCTGAATGCAACAATGGCCCCGCGCGTGGACGAGTAGTCCACCAGTTCCCCCATGCCCATGAACGCGTTGACCGAGGCGGTGTTGACGATCGTCGAGCCGTTCTTCAAATGCGAAAGTGCGGCCTGAGTGACGAAGAAATAGCCCATCACGTTGGAATCGAAGGTGCGGCGCAGATTGTGTTCCTCGATGTCGCGCAAGTCGGTCGCCCAGAACTGCATGGCGGCATTGTTGACGAGGATATCCAGCGTTCCGAACTCGGCCACGGTCTGTTCCACGATGCGGGTCGCGTGCGCCTTGTCGGCGATGTCGCCCGGTAGCAGCAGCGCACGGCCGCTCTCGTCCTGCTCGACGATGCGTCGGGTCTCCTCCGCATCCTCGTGTTCGTCGAGATAGCTGATCGCGACGTGAGCGCCTTCCCGGGCGAACAGCACGGCGACCGCGCGCCCGATGCCACTGTCCCCGCCGGTGATCAGCGCCACCTTGCCTTCGAGCCGCCCGGAACCGGGATGGCGCGGGGTGTAGTCCGGCGCCGGCGTCATCACGTGCTCATCGGCCGGCATGCCGTCCTGCGACTGGGCCGGAATGTCGGCGGTCCGGTTACCTGCAGTATCTTCCATCGACGTGGCTCCGTAGCGTTCGCGAACTCGAGCCGCCCACGGTGCCCGAACGAACCACCCGCGTTCACCACGCGGTGCGTATTTACTCATCGGCACGCCCGCCAGACACTTCTTTACAGGCGCGGTCGCCGCCGCTTGAACGGTCGTTGGAACACGGCTATCCCATCCGTTGCCCCTGTCCCTGTCGTGGCCACTCGAAGACGCAAGCTCCCGCGATGCGGACGGGTCCGGCGCACGCGCTCGAACGCAGGACGTCGCGGCTTGCGCAGCGGAAATAAAGATTCGCCCCTTCGTGCCGTGCAGCGTCTCTCCATCGACGTCGGCGGCACGTTTACCGACGTCGTCCTGCAGCGCGGCGACACGCTGGCCTCGCTCGAGATCCCGACCACGCCCGACGCGCCCGGAGAGGGCGCGCTCGCCGGCATTGGCCAGCCGGGTGTGCGGGCAGAGCGTCACCGACGGGTGTCTGGAACGGGACGACACGCTCGCGACGCTGCAACGCGTCGCCGACGCGGTTCGCTGACACCGGCATCGCCTCGATCCTCGCGGAGTTCAAGATGGCCCTTGCCCCCCCAGCCCGTGAAAATGCAGGACTGTCGCGAACACCCCGGACTGCGGCGCGGAACCGCCCGGGCCCTGGCGGGCCGAGCTCGCGCTACGCCGGACCGAGCCGCTCCAGGTCGAGCCGCCACCAGCAGCCTGCGCCGCCGTACTTGGAATCGCCCACCGTGAACTTCACGGCCGACTCGGCCTCTTCGAGCCTGCCATCGAAGATCCAGCGCAACGAGGAGGTTCCCACCGATCCGGATTCGCGACTCGACACCTCTCGCGATCCGCGCGGTACGACCAGCCGGAACTCGCCCGCCGCGTTCACGTAGCCGCTCGGCAGTTCGTCGGACGAAACGCCTTCCAGCGGCAGGCGGATCACGCCGTCCGCCACCTGGAAGCCGAACCCCCATTCGCCACTCGTGCAGTTCATCTTCCAGTTGCCGCTGACGACGTTGCTCGGAACGCCCGCCTCCACACGGCCGACCCAGCGACCGTCGTACGCACCGCTGGTGTCGCGATCGGTCTCCTTCACCGCACCGGCGCAGCCGCCGACGAGCACACCCGCCAGCACGGCGATGACGATCGCTGACAGTCGCTTCGCGAAATTCATGGCGGTCCTCGTGGTCGCGGTCGCGGAAGGTCGCTGGGCGTCGACGTTACCGAAGTTCATCGATCGCCGGACGGTCTTCTTCCCGCCGGCCGCCGAGACGCTGCCGGGCCGGGTCTGGCCAGCCGTGACGCCCGCGCCTTCTTCGCGACGGCCGAACCGTCACTCGCTGCCGGCCGCACCGCTCGCCGGGGTTTTCCCGGCGGCCGTGCCGGGGGTCGGGCTTGCATCCGGCTCCATCGCCGCCACGCGGGCCTCGAGTGCCTGCAGGCGCTGACGCGTTCGCTGCAGGACCTGCGTCTGCACGTCGAACTCCTCGCGGGTGACCAGATCGAGATTGCCGAGCGCGCTCTGCACGGCCGCGCGGGCGTTGCGTTCGAAATCGTCCTTGAGCCCCGCTACGCCGGGCGGCAGCAGCACGCCGAGCTTGCGGGACAGGTCGTCGATGACGGTGGCGTCGATCATGTCGAGGGGCACTCCTGGAGGCGAGAGAAGCGTCAGCGGCCGGGCCTGACCTTCTCGATACGGGTGCGACAGGATAACGGCCGAGCGGCCGCCGGTCGGGCCGGCCGGGCGGGCGGGACTCGCGAAAGGGGCGCGGCCACTCGACGGCATCGACGACCGCCGGCACGCGTCGCACCATATCGGTGCGCCCGAGGCGCAGACGCGCACCGAACCGGTGCATGCTTCCGCGGGTCGAGTACCTCTGAAATCGCAACCTACTGAAATATAGAACTAATCCTGCCTGGCACGCATGCTGCGCGGATTGCCCGTCATTGACTCACGGACAAGAGAGAACCTCACCATGAAGTTGGTAACGGCAATCATCAAACCCTTCAAGCTCGAGGAGGTGCGCGAAGCCCTCTCGACGATCGGCGTGCAAGGCATGACCGTCACGGAAGTCAAGGGCTTCGGGCGGCAGAAGGGGCACACCGAGCTCTACCGAGGTGCGGAGTACGTCGTCGACTTCATTCCGAAGACCAAGATAGAGATCGGCATCGACGACGACCAGCTCGAGGCGGTGATCGACGCCATCGCGCAGGCCGCCGGCTCCGGAAAGATCGGCGACGGAAAGATCTTCGTCACCGACCTCGGGCGCGCGATCCGCATCCGCACCAACGAGACCGGCCCCACGGCCCTCTAGCAACTTCCCTCCCCTTCACCGCTCACGGACGCGCGGCGGAACGCGTGCGCGCTTCCTTGCCGACAAGCACTCAATTCACAGAGAGATCGAACAAACGATGGAATCCGAAACCGCGACGGGTCTCGCGAGCATCAGCTACGCACTCGACACCTTCTACTTCCTGATCGCCGGCGCCTTCGTCATGTTGATGGCCGCCGGCTTCGCGATGCTCGAGGCGGGCCTCGTGCGCGCCAAGAACACCGCCGAGATACTGACCAAGAACATCGCGCTCTTCTCGATCGCCTGCATCATGTTCATGTTCGTCGGCTACAACCTGATGTACCCGGCCGAGACGATCAGCGCCTACATCCCGGGCGTCGCCTTCTTCCTCGGCGACGAGAACGGGGCCGACGCCCTCACCGCCCTCGCCGCCGGCGAGGAAGGGGCGTCCTACTACTCGGCGATGTCCGACTTCTTCTTCCAGGTCGTGTTCGTCGCGACCGCCATGTCGATCGTCTCCGGCGCCGTGGCCGAACGCATGAAGCTCTGGTCCTTCCTCGTCTTCGCCGCAGTCTTCACCGCGATCATCTACCCCGTCCAGGGCTACTGGAACTGGGGCGGCGGCTGGCTCAGCGACTCGATCGGCTACTCAGACTACGCGGGCTCCGGCACCGTGCACCTCTGCGGCGCGGTCGCGGCGCTGGCGGGCGTCATCCTGCTGGGCGCCCGGCGCGGCAAGTACGGGCCCAACGGCCAGGTCAACCCGATGCCCGGCGCCAACCTGCCGCTCGCCACGCTCGGCACCTTCGTCCTCTGGTTCGGCTGGTTCGGCTTCAACGGCGGCTCGGAGCTCGCCGTCGCGAACTTCGACAGCGCCAACAACGTCGCCCGCGTCTTCGTCAACACCAACATGGCCGCCTCGGGCGGCGCCGTCGCGGCGTTGCTGACGGTGCGCATGATCTGGGGCAAGGCCGACCTGACGATGGCGCTGAACGGTGCGCTCGCCGGGCTCGTCGCGGTGACCGCGAGTCCGCTCTCGCCGACGCCGCTCATGGCGACGGCGATCGGTGCGGCCGGCGGCATCCTCGTCGTGTTCTCGATCATCACGCTCGACAAGATGAAGATCGACGATCCGGTCGGTGCCATCTCGGTGCACGGCGTCGCCGGCATCCTCGGCGTCATGGTCGTGCCGCTGACGAACGCCGACGCCAACTTCCTCGCCCAGGCGATCGGCGTCGCCGCCATCTTCGTCTGGACCTTCGCCGCGAGCCTGCTTCTCTGGGGACTGCTGAAGCTGATCGTCGGCATCCGCGTCTCCGAGGAGGAGGAGTACGAGGGCGTCGACATCGCCGAGTGCGGGCTCGAGGCCTACCCGGAGTTCGTGTCCGGACGGCAGTGATGGCGGGAACGGCGGTCGTCGCTTCGGCGATCGCCGGTTCGGCAGCCGGGTGATCGCGGCCGTTCGGTCAAGCGGGCATGTCGTTCGAAGGGGCGTCCTCGTGGCGCCCCTTTCTCGTTTCGACGTGCGTCACTTGCCGGTCGGCTCGAGCGCACGACGATGACTTGCGGCGCTACCCGACGGTCGCCATCCGCTGCTGGCCGTTCGTCACTCGTTCGTCGTCCCGGCGTTCGCCGGCACCGCCAGCCACCCCCGCGCACCATCGGGCGTCGTCACCCGCCGGTGGCGCCCGTGGAAGCCCGTATCGATCAGCACCGTCCCGGCGTCCAGCGCGGTCGGTCGCGGGGCGTTCTGCTCAGGCTCGGCGAGCGATACCCCGTGTCGCCCACCGTGCCGAGCGTGTCGCCTCGTGCGACGCGGCGAGGTGCAATACCTCGGGCGGCGCAAGGCGAACCTCGACGCTTGCGGATCTCGGATCGTCGGCACCTCCACGGAAGACGAGCTGCTGCGTGTACGGCAGTGTCAGCGGCAGCACCGACCGCTCCGTCAGAATGCCCGCCGCCGCGTCGTCGACCGATCGCGCTTTGCGCGCGCCGGGCACCTCGACGTCCGCCGGTTCGACGACGAAAGACCGGCGCGGCACGTCGGTCAACCGTCCGCTCGGCACCGACAGCGACGCGAACGACACCAGGACGAGCAGGGTTCCTCTCAACATGACGGGCTCTGCTCCCCGACTCGTCGCCGGTCGCTCGCCTGCCGGGCACGGCCGAGCATCACTACCAGGCGCCACCCTTGCAGCACGGCGGCGAGGGTCAGAGCGACGATCAGTCCCAGCCACAGGCCGTAGGCACCGAGTCCGAAGCGGTGCGCGGCGAGGTAGCCGGTGCCGAAACCGACGCCCCAGTAGGCGAAGGCGTTGATCAGCATCGGCACACGGGTGTCCTGCAGGCCGCGCAGCAGGGCGATCAGCGTGGCCTGCAGGGCGTCCGACAGCTGGAACACGGCCGCCAGCACGAGCAGCCCCGCGGCGAGCGCCCGCACGTCCGGGTCAGCGGTGTAGAGCGCGGCGATCGGCTCGCGAAAGAGCACGATCGCGATGGAGGTCACGAGGGCGAGCAGGAAGGCGAGCAACACGCCGCTGACGGCCCTGAGCACGAGCGTGTCGCTCGTGCCCCTGGCCTCAGCCACGGCGCCCGTCATGGTCGGTCGACCGCGCGATTGCCCGCGACCGAGTGCCGTACCCATCCGCGCGGTGAGTGCGAACGAGAGCCCGAGCGGCAGCATGTAGAACGCCGCCGCCGTACCGATCGCGATGTTGTGCGCGCCCGTCTCGAGCGTACCGATCTTTCCCATCTGGATGCCCGTGGCGACGAACAGCCCGCTCTCCGACAGCAGCATCAGACAGATCGGCCCCGAGATCGCGAGCAAGGCGCGCAGGCGCACGGGGTCCGGTCGCTCCATCGCTCGCCACGGCTCGAAGCGCGCGAAGGTCGGCGTGAGGAGGAAGGCGAAGAGGATGAGGCAGACGAGACTCTGCACGATCGTGGTCGACCAGCCGATGCCCTCGATGCCGAGCCGCGGCAGGCCGAACATCCCGAGACCGAGCCCGAGATCGGCGACGAGGTTCACCCCGAGCGCCGCGATCTGAACGACCAGCACCGGCCGAGTGCGTGCGGTGCCCTCGCAGAGGTTCCTGGCGGCCAGCACCAGAACCGCGCCGATGACGCTCCAGTTCGCCGCGCCGAGGTAGCGATCCAGCGGATCGACGAGGCCCGCGTCGAGGCCCCAGTTCGGCAAGGTCCATCGGCACAGTGCGAGGATCGCCAGATCGAGCACGACCAGCGCGGCTGCCAGCCAGAGCCCCTGGCGGAACAGGACGCCGACCTCGAGGCGTCGCCCCTGACCTCGCAGGCTCGCCATCTCCGGCGAGAAGCCGGCCATGAGCCCGATGCTCGACAGCGTGACGAGGAAGACGATGCCCGCCCCCAGGCCGACGGCGCCGAGCTCCGCCGGCCCGATTCGGCCGGCGACGAGCGAGTCGATCAGACCGTTGCCGATGCTGAGCACCTGAGCGCCCATCAGCGGCAGTCCGGCGACAGTGGCGCGCCACATCTCCGCGCGCAACGTGTGCCGATGCCAGGGCCGACGGGAAAGGCTCATCTTCTCGGGGGACGTCGGGCGACGGGGCGGCCGCGAAGCATACCCGCTCGTCCGGCGGTCCTGCGTCGTGAAGGGCCACGGCCAGGGCGGGGCGCGACGTCGCCTGCCGGAGGTCGAGCGCGAGACGGCGCGCGCGGGGTCGCGCGCTCAGGCCAGTCGGTCCGGGGGCTCGCGGCCGGCGAAGAAGGCGTCGAGGTTGTCGAGCGCCCGGAACCCCATCGCGTCGCGCGTGACGACGGTGGCGCTGCCGATGTGCGGCAGCATGAACACGTTGTCGTGCGCGGCGAAGGCCGGGTTGCCGCCGGGTTCCGTGACGAAGCAGTCGAGACCGGCCGCGCCGAGCTTGCCCGAGCCGATCGCACGGAGCAGGGCCGGCTCGTCGACGAGCGCACCGCGTGCGGTGTTGACCAGGATCGCGCCGTCGGGAAGCTTCGCGAGGAAGGCGTCGTCCACGAGCCCGGCGGTCTCGGGCGTGGCCGGGCAGTGCAGCGAGAGAAAGGTCGACACGGCCAGCAAGGTGTCGAGAGAGGCGTGGAAGGTCGCGCCCGCCTCCTCATCGGCCGGAAGCCGGCGACGGTTGTGGTAATGCACGTCCATGCCGAGTCCGCGCGCGAACCCCGCGAAGGCACGACCCACGCGACCCATGCCGACGATCCCGAGTCGCGCGCCGGACACCTGCGTTCCGACCATGAAGGCCGGACTCCAGGTATCCCAGGCTCCGCTCCGCACCAGCCGATCGCCTTCGACGGCACGACGCGCGGCACCGAGCATGAGCAGAAGCGCGATCTCGGCGGTCGCGGCGGAGAGTACGTCGGGGGTGTTGGTGACGACCACGCCGCGTGCGCCGAGTGCCTCGAGGTCGCAATGATCGACGCCGACCGAGTGGTTGGCCACGATTCTCAGGCGCGGGTCGAGCCGCGCGACCGTCGCGGCATCCAGCACCTCGGAATGACACGGCACCATGCCATCGACCTCGGCGCTCCGCGCGACGATCTCGTCCGCCGTGCGCGGCCGATCGTCGTCGTCGAGCACGACGTCGTAGTCACGTCGGGCACGCTCGAGCGTCGCCTCCGACAGCCGTCGGGTCAGCCAGACGCGATGGCGCGTGTCCGTGGGCCCGTCGCCCATCAGCCGCCCTGCCGGCGCTCGTGCACGAACAGGTCATAGGCGGCGAAGAGCGCGACCGTCCCGACGACGAGGCCGAGATCCCAGCGGGGCACGTACCAGACGAGGATGCCCAGGAAGCCGCACATCACGGCGAAGGCGAGCAGAGAGAGCAATGTCTTCATCGGGGGTTCCGTCGTGCGTCGTGTCGGCGTTGGCGAGCGGTGCGCATCATGAGCCGGCGTCGTCCAGAAAGCCCGTGAGCCAGCGCGCGGTGCGCAGCAAACGCGCGTCGTCGCCGCGTCGGCCGACGAGTTGCAGACCCATCGGCAATCCGTCCGAGCCCTCGAGCAACGGCAAGGTGATCGCCGGCGTGCCGCACAGCGTCCACAGGCCGTTGAAGATCGGGTCACCGGTGCCGTCCGGTCCGTCGAGGCGCGGCGCGGTGCCCGTCGCCGCCGGAGTCAGGATCGCGTCGCAGCGTTCGAACAGGGCTTCGAGACCCGCGTTGAGCACACCCGGCCAGTCGAGCGCCGCGAGATAGTCGTGGGCGGAGATCGATCGCCCGGCGGACAGCGCCTCGCGCATCGTCTCCGAAAGCCCGCCTTCGTCGCGCGCGCGCCAGGCGTGGAAGTGCCTGGACATCTCGGCGAGGTTGATACGCGTCCTGACGTCGGCGGCTTCGGCGAAGCGCGGCGGCAGCGGCGCCTCGAAGACGTGCTCGCCGAGCGCCGCCACGATCTCGTCGAAGGCCTGTCGAGTGTCGTCGTCCGCGCGCGACCAGAACGGGGTCTGCACGAACGCGAGCGTGGGCACGACGGGCGGTGCCTGCCGCGCCGTCTCGAGCAGACGCGGGAAGGGCGACGGCCGGCTCGCGGGATCCCGCGCGTCGTGCCCGAACAGCTGCTCCGCGAGCATGGCCACGCCTTCGACATCGGTCGCGAAGACGCCGACGGTATCGAGGCTGGGCGACTGCGAGAGGATGCCGCTCCGCGGGATGGCGCCGAACGTCGGCTTGTAGCCGACCGTGCCACAGTAGGCGGCCGGACGGATGACCGAACCACCGGTCTGGGTGCCGACGGCGAGCGGAACCATGCCGTCGGCCACGGCCGCGGCCGAGCCGGACGACGAGCCACCGGGCGAATGGTCGGTGTTCGCGGGGTGACGGGTCTTGCCCGGGTGCTTGTAGGCGAGCTCGGCGGTCACGGTCTTGCCGAGCACGATCGCCCCCTCGGACTCGAGCCGGCGAACGATCCAGGCGTCCTCGCTCGGTACCCGTCCCGCGTCGAGCGAGGTGCCGTTGGCGGTGGGCACACCCCGCGTGTCGATGATGTCCTTCAGCGCGACAGGCATGCCGTGCAAGGCGCCCACCGGGCGGCCGGTGCGTCGTTGTTCGTCGCGCGCCCGGGCGCGCTCCAGCGCGTACTCCGCATCCAGCCAGGCCCAGGCCTGCACGGCCTCCTCGCGCGCGGCGATCCGCTCGAGACAGCGCGCCACGACCTTCTCGGCGTCCAGCGCACCGTTCGCGAGCCGCTCGCGCAGTACCGCGGCGCCGGGCAAGCCCTCCTTCACGACGGGACTCACGGCCCGTAGAACTTCTCGGGCAGGTGGAACACCAGCTGCGGGAACTGATAGATCAACACCATGCTGACGATGACCATGGCGAGGAAGGGCATGACTCCCTTGAAGATATCGGTGAGCATGACGCCGGGTGGCGCGATGCCCTTGAGGTAGTAGGCCGACATCGCCATCGGCGGGGTCAGGAAGCTCGTCTGCAGGTTCAGCGCGACGAGGATCCCGAAGAACAGCGGATCGATGCCGAAGATCTCGAGCAGCGGCAGGAAGATCGGCACGAAGATGATGATGATCTCGGACCACTCCAGCGGCCAGCCGAGCAGGAAGATGATCAGCTGCGCGAGCAGCAGGAACTGCAGCGGCGTGAGATCCAGCCCGGTGACGAAGTGCGAGATCAGCTCCTCGCCACCGAGGTAGGAGAACACCGAACTGAACACGTAGGAGCCGACGAACAGCCAGCAGACCATCGCCGTCGTGCGCACGGTGAGGTACACCGATTCGCGCAGGCGCTGGAAGGTCATCGCCCGGTAGATGACCGCGAGCAGCATGCCGCCCAGCGCGCCGATGGCCGCCGCTTCGGTCGGCGTGGCGAGACCGAACAGGATCGAGCCGAGCACGGAGAGGATCAGCACCGCGAGCGGGAAGAAGGAGGTGAACAGCATCCAGACGAGCTTGCCCGCGGGCACCGCCGGCACCTCCTCGAGAGAGGGCTTCGGGGCGGCGCCGGGCTGCAGGAGCGCTCGGCCGACGATGTAGACGAGATAGAGACCGACGAGCGTCAGCCCCGGCAGCAGGGCGCCCGCGTAAAGGCGCACGATCGAGACGCCCGACGCGGCCGCGTAGACGATCAGCATGATCGAGGGCGGGATGAGGATGCCGAGCGTGCCGCCGGCGCAGATGATCCCGGAGGCGAAGCTCTTGTCGTAGCGGGCGTTCAGCATCGCCGGCAGCGCGAGCAGGCCCATCAGCGTGACGACCGCCCCGACGATGCCGGTGGCGGTGGCGAACAGGGCACAGGTAATCAGCGCGGCGACGCCCATCGAGCCCGGCACGTTGCGGGACGCGATGTTCAAGGTACTGAACAGCCGATCGACGATGTTCGCCCGCTCGACGATGTAGCCCATGAACAGGAACAGCGGGACGGCCGTCAGCACCTCGTTCGACATGACCGTGTAGGTCTGGTTGATGAACAGGTCGAATATCCGGCTGCTGAACAGTCCGTCGACGTAGGCGCTCACCTGGTCGAACAGCCCCGCGTCCTCCTCGAGCCGGTTGTAGCTCCGGAACTGGCGGCGCATGTCGAAGTACGCGTAGTAGCCGAAGCCGATGCCCATCGCCATCAACGTGAAGGCGATCGGGAAGCCGAGGAAGACCAGCACGATGAACAGCCCCAGCATGAACAGGGCGATTTCGGGGTTGCTCACGAGCGGCGGCTCCGGTCGGGTCGGGTCGTGAAGTGAGTGCGAGTCATCGGGTGCGGATCACGCCGTCCTGATCCGGGTCGGCGTGGCCGACGCCGGGCAGCGAGGTGTCGGCCGTCGGCCCCGAATCGTCGGCATTCGCGACGAGCAGCTCCTCGGTCTCCTGCACATCGGATTCGGCCGTGCGCCAGTAGCCCTCTCGAATGCAGAGCAGACAGCGACAGACCTGTGCGATGCCCTGCACGAAGAGCAGGATGCCCGCGAGCACCATGATGCTCTTGAACTGGAAGATCGGGATGCCGGCCGGGCTGTTGACACTGACCTCGGTGTAGCCCCAGCTCTTCGACGAATACTTCCAGCCGGCCAGGATCAACGCGAGGATGCCGGGAAAGAAGAACAGGAAGTACAGCACCAGATCGACCCTGGCCTGAGTGGCCGGCTTCCACAGTCGATACAGGAAGTCACCGCGCACATGGCCGTTGCGCGAGAGGGTGTAGGCGCCGCCGGTCATGAACAGCGTGCCATACATGATGAACGAGACGTCGAGCGACCACGGGGTCGGCGCGTTGAAGACGTAACGCACGACGACCTCGTAGCTGACGCCGAAGGTCATCAGCAGGATCAACCAGGCGAAGGTCTTGCCGAACGCGGCCGACAGGCGGTCGGCGAACGTGATGAAGGCGAGCATCGATGGGGCGCTCTCGTCGTGAAACGGACGATCGGGGCGGGCCGACGACGCCGACGCCGAGCCGGCGGACGGCGCGGACTGCGGGGCACCGACGATCGCGGCGTGATGAGACGGTCGAACGCGTGACCCTCACGCCACGCGCAACGTTCAGGAGACGACGTGCCGTGGCGAGAGTCGTGGCGTGACGGCGGCTTCGACCGGACGCGGAGCGCTCACACCACCCTTGCGCCGTGCAGATCGGCGAGACGCGCCGATGCGCCCCGCCGACCGATCGGACCCTGCGTCAGAGCTTGAGCTTGCCCGGGAAGTAGTGCTCGTAGGCGAGCGCGTAGTCGGGGGCGTTCATCAGCTCGTAGTAGGTGACCTGCTCGACCCACGCTCGCTGACTGTCGAGGACTTCCTTCATGAACGCGTCCTTCTCGAGCTCGGGAATCAGCGAGTCCCAGGCTTCGATCTGGGCGGCGAGGATCTCCGTGGACGTGCGGTGCACGGTGACGCCGTCGTCCGAGACGAGTTCCGCGAGGTCCTTCGAGTACTCCCGCATGGCCTTGGCCGTGTTGGCGGTGGAAACAGACTCGACGGCGTACTTCAGGATCGCGGCGAGGCCGGGATCGTCTTCCTCGAGGTCCGCCAGCAGGTCGTTGTTGAAGATGAACTCGAACGCCTCCGACGCCTGGTGGTAGGACGACAGGTAGTAGTTCTTGGCGACATCCTGCGCACCGAACTGCCGGTCGGAGGACGGATTGTTGAACTCGAACGCGTCGATGACGCCCCGCTCCATGGCCGGGACGATCTCGCCGCCGGGAAGCTGCGCCACGGACATGCCCATCGACTGGAGCAGATCGGCGGCGAGGCCGACCGTGCGGTACTTGAATCCCTTGATGTCGGCGACGGTGTTGACCTCTTCCTTGAACCAGCCGAAGGGCTGGGCGAACATCGGGAAGCCGAGGTAGCCGGTGACGTTGAGGCCGAGGGTCTCCTGTGTCAGGCGGCGGTAGAACTCCGCACCGCCCCCTTCGTAGAACCAGCTCATCATCGTCGTGGCCGAACCGCCGAAGACGGGGCCGGTGCCGAACAGCGACGCGGCCTTGTCCTTGCCGTACCAGTACGCGGGCACCGAATGCGCGGCATCGAGGACACCGTCGCTCACCGCGTCGATGACCTGGAAGGCCGCGACGACCGCGCCCGCGGGCAGCACGTCGACCTTGAGACGTCCGCCGGACATCTCGTCGACCCGCTTGCCGTAGTCCTTGGCGAACTCCTGCCAGATGTTCGACTCCGGCCAGGAGGTCTGCATCTTGATGGTCAGCGGCGCCTGGCCGATGACGGCGGGGGCGGCGAAGATGCCGGTACCGGCGACAGTACCGACGGCCGCGCTCTTCTTGAGGAACGAGCGTCGGGCCGTCGTATTGCTCTCCGTACTCGTCCTGTCAGTGGACTTCTTCATGCTCGGTACCGTCTCCGGGGTTGTCATGCCGAGCGCTCAAGGCCAGGTGGCCAGGCTCGGGAGGCCAGATGCAGGCGTCTCGATCGATCGAGAACGACACCTTTTCCATCTCGTCTTCATCCTCAATATACGCACGGCCTCTCGGCGCCGCAAGCGACCCGATCGACGCGCGATCGTCCGCCGCACACGCCGATCGGAACGGTCGATCCGGGATCGTCATCGCCCGGTACTCGAAGCCGGTCGTGCCGGACACCATCACCCACCCGCCGGCCACCACGGCCCGCGAGTAGCCGATGCGTCGCTCGAACTCGCTTCCCGAATCGATTCGCCTGCGTGCCGCCATGTCGTCTTCCCACCGTTCTCGCCCTGCTCGGGGCGCCGACGGGAATGATACGTTCGCGGTCACGCTGACACCCTCTCGACGGCCCCGGACCCGCTCATCATGTCGCTCGCTCACGGACGCGATCATCTCGCCATCCCAGGCCCTTCGGTCATTCCGTCGCGGGTGCTGCAGGCCATGCAGCGCCCTGCGCCGAACATCTACGGCGGTGAGCTGGTCGCGCTTGCCGACTCGGTGCGCGCGGACCTCGCGACGATCGCCCGCTCGGCGAACGAGCCCGTGATCTACCTCGGCAACGGGCACGCCGCCTGGGAGGCGAGCCTCGCGAACGTGTTCGCGCGCGGCGAACACCTGCTCGCCCTCGTGACCGGTCGCTTCGGCCGCGGCTGGGCACGCATGGCCGACGGGCTCGGCATCGAGGTGACGACCCTCGACTTCGGCGCGACGACACCGGCGGACACGTCACGGCTGATCGAGTCGCTCACCGCCGATCGACGCGTCGGCGGGGGGCCGCGCATCAAGGCGATCACGGCCGTCCTGAGCGACACCTCGACCTCGGTCCGCAACGACATCCCGGCCATCCGCGCGGCGATGGACGCAGCCGATCACCCTGCCCTGCTGATGGTCGACGCGATCTGCTCCTTCGCCTGCGAGCCCATCGACATGGACGGCTGGGGCATCGACGTCATGGTCGCCGGTTGCCAGAAAGGCTTGATGACCCCGCCGGGCCTCGCCTTCACCTTCCAGAACGACCGGGCGATCGCCGCGCGGCGATCGCTCGGTACGGCGCGGTGCGTGACGCCATACTGGGACTGGCTACCGCGTATCGAACCGTCGATGTTCCCCGAGCGATTCGGCGGCACCCCGCCGACCCATCACCTGTTCGGCCTGCGCGCGGCGCTCGACCTGCTCGCCGAGGAAGGCATCGAACACGTGTGGTCCCGGCACGAGGCGTTCGCGAGGGTCGTCTGGACGGCGGTCGAGGCGTGGGGCGCGGACGGTGGACTTGCCCTGCAGGTGCCCGACCCCGCCCATCGTTCGCACGCGGTGACCACGATCGGCACGGCGGCCGACGACGCGACCCGGCTCCGCGAGTGGTGCGAACAGGAAGCGGGCGTCACGCTGGGTGTCGGGCTCAGCGCCGGCGCCGCCGAGGCGGTCACGTCCGACGCGCTGTTCAGGATCGGCCACATGGGGCACCTGAACCCGCCGATGCTGCTCGGCACGCTCGGCACCATCGATACGGCCCTCAAGGCACTCGACATCGCGCACGGCTCTGACGCGCTCGATCGAGCGGCAGGCGCGATCGCCGGGATCAACCGAGGACGGTGATCGTGTCGATCACCCGACGAGCGGTGGCGCGCAGCCAGCCGAACACCGGCAGGCCGGCGTAGCTCAGCGCGACGATGCCGAGCAGGGCCATCGCGCCGTAGCGGGCGTTGAGTTCGACATAGCGACGAGAGAGGTTCGTCGAGAGCAGGTGCGGGAGGATGTAGTGGCCGTCGAGCGGGCCGAGCGGGATCAGGTTGAACAGCATCAGCAGCACGTTGATGTAGACGAGCAGGTAGAAGAACTGCCCGGCGATCGGCGACGCCGCGACACCCCAACCGCTCGAGACCGCGACAGCGAAGACGTTCGCCGCGACGATCGCGATCACGAGGTTCACCGCCGGACCCGCGGCGGCGATGAGCGCGCCGGCCAGCGGGTGCGTGAAGTTCCGGGGATTCGTCGGTACGGGACGCGCCCAGCCGAAGCCGATCAGCACCACCATCAGCAGGCCGAGCGGCTCGATGTGACGGATCGGGTTGATAGTCAGCCGCCCGAGACGCTCGGCGGTGTCGTCGCCGAAGCGCTTCGCCGACCAGGCGTGCCCGAACTCGTGGAAGGACAGCGAGAGCACGATCGCGACCAGGACGAGAAAGAAGGTCTCGTAGCGGCCGGCCGTCAGCAGCGGGATCAACAGGGCGCCTGCTGGAACTCGGCGTGGATCTCGATGCCGATCTCGTCGCCGACGAGCGCGCCGAGTCCGTCGATCCCGTAGGCGCTCCGGCTGAGCGAACCGTTCGCCTCGAAGCCCAGCGTGTAGCAGCCGGTCAGGATGTTGTCCGCGCCGCCGTTGAAGCGCGCCTCGAGCGAGAGCGGAAGCGTGGTGTCGCGCAGGGTGAAGTCCCCGTCGAGGGTGAACGCACCGTCCTCGCCGGGCGTCACCGACGTGGTCGTGAATCGTGCGTCCGGATACGTCGCGACGTCGAGCCAGTCACGCCCCTTCAGCTGATTCTCCAGCCCCTCGTCGTCGAGATCGATGCTGTCCGACTGAACCACGCCATCGAGGCGGAGCGCGCTCAGGTCGTTCGGATCGAAGTCCAGCGTCGCGTCGACCGTGTCGAACCGCCCGACCACCTTGGACAGACCCAGGTGCTCGACCCGGAACAGCAGGTAGGCATGGTCCGGGTCGAGCGCGTAGTCGCCCGGTCGAAGCTCGGCGACCGAGGTACGGAGGTTCTTCGGCGCGACCAGGGAAGCGCAGCCTGCCGTCATCGACAGGGCGACCAGCAACGCCGACACTGAAGGCGCGGACCGAGTCGCGTGGCGGTGGTCGGGCAGGGAAGGTCGCATGGCGTTCTCGTCGGTGGCTTCGGGATTCATGCGCTCGGCTCGGGCGTCGGCACGCCGCCGGCGAAGGGCGGCGCCGCCTCGCCGACGCGCGCGAGCTTGCGCCTCACCACCGCCACGATGCCCACCGCCATCAACCAGTTGATCGCCAGGATGGACCACCACAGGCCCGTGATGCCGGTGTCCAGCACTTCCACCGCCAGCCAGAACAGGCACAAGGGGCCGACCAGCTGCCGCGCCAGGTTGAAGTAGAGGGCGATCTCCGGGCGCTTGAGTCCCTGCAGGGAGGCGGTGCTCAGGAAGGTCAGTGCGTAGGCCGGCAGGATGGCCGCCTCGAAGTACAGGTACACCCGACCGATGCTGCGCACGTCCTCGTCGTCCGTGAACAGACTCATGAGCGGCCCGCCGAAGGCGACCAGCACGGCACCGCCGGCCAGCATCAGCAGCGCGGCCATGAGCAGCCCGGTACGGTAGATCTCGCGCACCCGATCGTACTGCTCCGCGCCGAGATTCACGCCCGTCATCGACAACACGGCGATGTTGATGCCGATCGTCGGCAGGAGAATCAGCTGCTCGACGCGAAGCGCGATGCCGTAGGCCGCCATCGCCGACTCGCCGAAGCCCGACACGAAGGAGACGATGACGAGGCTGCCGATGGCCACCAGCATCATCGAGGCACTGGTCGGCAGACTCTGCCTGGCGATCTCGATCCAGCTCGCCACGTCCGGAACGAACTCCCGGCGCGACGGACCCGCCATGAAATCGAGTTTCGAAGCCTTGTGGAGCAGCCACAGCACCGCCCCGCCCTGCACGCAGATGGTCGCGACCGCCACGCCGACGACTCCGAGCTCGAACACGAAGATGAAGAGCGGATCGAGCCCGAGGTTGGCGACGAAGGCGACGATCTGGGCGTTGCGATAGCTGGTGGTGTCGCCGCGCGTGTTGAGGATCGCATTGACCACCAGCGCGAGCGCGAAGAAGGCGGTGCCGAGCAGCACCACGGTGATGTAGGCGGTCGCGGGTTCGAGGTAGGGCGCTTCCCCGCCCATCGTCGCGAACAGCCACGGCGTGCTGCGCCAGGCGATCACGGCCCCCGCGAGCGACGTGAAGGTCGCGAAGACGATCGACTGGATCGCCAGCCTGCGGGCGGCTTCGGGCTCGTCCGCCCCCAGCCGGTTGCCGACGAGCGCGTTGGTCGCCTGCCCGATGCCGATGCCGAGCGTCATCACGAGAAAGAAGACGGGCCCCGCCAGCGACAGGGCGGCCAGCGCCGTCGGCGAGAGCATGCCCGCGTACCAGGTGTCGGTGACGGTCAGCAGCGTCGAGAACAGCATGCCGATGCTCGCCGGCAGGGCGAGCGTCCGGATGACGGTCGGGACGGGATCCTTGCGCAGGTCCACGAAGGGGCAGACGCTCCTGGAACGGCGGCGGGTGGCCAGTCTACACGCGTGTTCCGCTGCCGATCGCCGACCTGCCGACCGCGCCGTTCGGGCGGAACGGAGACGGTGGCCCGGCGCGGACGTCAGAATGTAGACTCGACGTCACGCCGTGCCCGCACCGCCGCTCCCGCCCACACTCGTACCGTTCATGCGACACAGAGCCCCGATGTCGATTCCGCTGCTCCCGTCGCCGGCGATCGTCCTGCTCCTGGCAGCGTTCGCACCGCTCTCGGCCAGCGCACAGACCGCGATCACCGGTCTGGCGTCCAGCGTGCGCGACGAGGTCGTTCGCCGCTGTCTGCCGATGCAGTATCGGGAAGGCGCCGATGCCTATCGCGACTGCGTCGTGGCGGGCGTGACGGCACGCGAGGGCGGCACGAGAGGGAGCGCCGGGCTCCCGGACCTGACTCTCGACGACCGGTATGCGATCGAACGCGCCTGTGCCGGCGCCGACGCCGCGCGTTGCATGACGGATCAGATCGACGCCCTCGCCACCGCGCCGGACCCGTATCTCGACGCACTCGACGAGGACGAACGGTACGCGATCCGGCGTCAGTGCTTCACGGTGCAAGGCGAAGGCGGCGTCGTCGCCTACCGGCAATGCCTCGACGACGCGCTCGTCGCCCTCGACGCGCTGCCCGAGCCGGACCTCGATTCCCTGTCCCTGCTCGAGCGCAACACGCTCGCCCTCCGCTGTTCGGCCGATGACGCCGGGGCGCCGGCGGCCGACTACCGCCGCTGCCTGCTGGAGGCGACCGGCAGCGACCCGGTCGTGCTCGCCGCCCCGCCCGCCCGAAACGCGGCGGACACCACGGACGACGCCGTCGCCGGCGCCCCGGACGTGACGACCGTCGCCGAGACCGCCCCGGTGCCCGCCGTCGTGCCGCGGACCGATCCCGACCCTTCCCGCGCGCCCGACGCTTCGACGGCCCCGCTCGATCTCGGTGACGGGACGTCGAATGCCGAAGCGGCCACGCCTGTGCGCCGCCTGGTCCTGCCGGCGGCCGCCCGCCCGGACGAGGAGACGAACCGTGCGCCGCCCGCCGACGGCGACGTGGTCATCACGCCACAGTCGGAGGCGGACATCGAGCTCGTCGACACGACGAGCGGGCTGGAGAGCGGCGGGACGCCGGACCTCGGCGAGCGAGTTGCGGACGTCCGCGAACGCCTCGTCACGACGGTGTCCGCCATGGACCAGACGCAGCGCATCGTGCTCGCGGCCGCGCTCGCGCTGCCCCTCCTGCTGCTCGGCATCTGGGCCGCCACGCGCGGCCGGGCCGGCGCGCGCGCGCCACTGACCGAACCTCGCCACCCCATTCGAAACCCCGATCTGGTCGGTCGCGTCTCGCCCGGCTTCGACGGCGATCACACGTTCGACGGCGACGATACCGCCAGCGAGCATTTTCTCGGCGATCTCGACCTCGACGACCTGCCGCCGGTATCCGCCGCGCACGAACCGTCGCCGATGGACCCGACCGAGCCGGATACGGGAACGGCGCCAGGGTCGTCTCCGGGGTCGTCACGGGGGCCGGCCCGCGCCGCGATGCACAGGCCAAGCCCGGCCCCCGCGAACGCGGAGGCCGACATCCCGGCCGACGATACCGACAGCCGGGGCTACGCGCCGGTCTTCGTGCCGCGCTCGAGTTTCGGTCGTCGTCTGCTCGGCGAGCAGTCGCCCCTCGCCCGCGAATACGCCACCGAGTTCCTGATCTACTGGATGGCCTACGGCGACGAGCGTTACGAGCCTGAGGTCCGTGCGGCGCTCCTGCACGACGGCGGGGTCGATGGCGATCCGCACGAACTCATCAAGCGGCATGTGCTGGAGGAAGACACGGTCGCCTTCGCCGATGTGGTGCGCTCGCTCCAGAACGGCGCCCGGGAAGTGCAGCGGGTGCAGATCCTCGACCTTCTCATGGTGCTCCTGATCAGCGAACGCGCGATGACGCCTGCCCAGAACACCTTGTTGCATTTCCTCGCCGACGCCTTCGGACTCGGGCCGTCCACGCTGGATCAGCGCCATGAAGAGGCGTTCGGGACCCCCATGCCGGCACTGGCGCGAACCGATCTCGCCGCCTGGTGGGATCGGATCGAGTCCGATCTGCCGCCTCGCTGGGACGCGCGCGGCATCGCCGAACTCGACGAGCGCGCCCAGGCGCGGTTCCGGCTCGGCCTGCCGCTGGACGGCGACCTCGGCGAGAGCGAGATCGTCGAGGGGTTCCGACGCGCCGCCCGTCGCTGTCACCCGCATCGTTTCGATGAACTCGGCGAGCGCGAACGCGCGTTGGCCGAGCGTCAGTTCGTGAAATTCGAGGACGCGCGCGACCGCTTGCTGGGAGAAGGCCGTTGAAGAATCACTACGCCCGCACGGGCCTGCAACCCGATACCGACGCGGTGCGCATCGATGCGGCACTCGACGGCGTCGTCGGTGACGACGAACGGCACGAGGACCTCGAGGCGGCGCGGAGCGTTCTCGCCGACCCCGAACGTGCGATCCACTACCGCCGGGCGCACCTGCATTATCGGGCGATGGCCGAGGCGGTGGACACCCTCGACGACCCGATCGCGATCGACTCGCACCGCTGGCGCGAGCGCCTGGTCGAGTTCCTGCCCGACGAGTCGAGCTAGCGGTCCCCGCCTCCGCCCCCGCCCCGAATTCGGCCCCGGAGTCGGTGTTCTGCGTCGGTGCTCTGTGTCGGCGTTCTGCGTCGGTGTCAGTCGGGGAAGGGAACCGGCTCGTGCGCCAGGCAGGCCGCTTCCGTACCGGCCAGACTGCGTCGTGATCCCAGCAGGGAAAAAGTCACGCTCTCCCCCCCCGGCAGCGTGAGTTCGGCACGGGAGCCACTGTCGATCAGGCGACGGAATTGCTCGCGACCGGGTGCCGCCTCGTCGAGCCAGAGCGTTGTCGCGGCACCGTCAGCGTCCGCGACGAACGGCATCGGCGCTCCCCTGCCGTCGATGACCAGCAAGACGCCGGACCGACCTTCCGCCGCCTCGTCGATCCGATTGGCCAGCGCTGCATCCAGGCGGATACCGATCAGTGGCGAGCAACCGAAGCGCGGCACGAACCCGACCGACAGCGTGACATCGGTCTCGTCCGCGGCGAGAGTGCGCGATTCGTATTCGTTGAGCAGTGAGCCGTCGTCCAGCGTGCGCTGTGACACGGTACCGCTCCATTTCAGGTGCGCGGTACCCGGCAGGGCGTCGGCCGCCCCTGCACCGCCGACCAGAATGAGCGCCAGCACGGCCGATCGCGAAGATCTCCGCCGTCGCCGCGTCACGCCGGTGAGGTCGAGCGACCGATCCACCGACAGGATGCCTACATCTCGCGCGCAGCTCATGGCGTCTCCCCGGTCGACACAGCGCGACCGTCGGGCGACAGTCTAGCGAGAACTGCGATCGACCGACAATGCAATGCCGCTCGACGAAAGGGGCATCCAAATTGCAAACGGGTTCTCGATTCCTCGCGCACCGCGGACACACTCATGACCCTCGCGTCGTTCACGTATTGCCTGCCGGCCCTGCTCGGCTACCTCCTCTTCGTCGGCATCAGCGGGCGGTATACGCCGCATCGGGTGCCCGCACGCCGCGTCGACCGGCCGTCGTGGGGACTCGGCCTCTGGGTCGCGTTGTCGGTGACCGCGGTCGTCACCGCAGGTGTGCACGTCGCCACCACCTTCGGCCTCTACGCCGCCGCTACCCTGCTGGCCCCCGGGGCCTGGGCACTGACTGCCCTGCTGCTGCCGGGCCTGCTCGCCTTCTTCATCTATCGCGCTCACGTCGCACGGGGGCTCGAAGCGGAAGCGATCGGCCGACGGGAGGCGGCGTTCGACAGCGCTCGCATTCTCATGTTCCCGACGAACGAGCGGATGTCCGCTGCCGACGAACGATCCGGCACATCGCCCGACGACTCCAGCGTGGTCGCGACCTTCCTCGACATCGACGGTCCCAGACGCCTCGACATTCCGGACCTGCAAGTCGCCGTGCAGGACGCACCTCGCGGGACGGACGAGCCGGCGATCGACACGGCGATCGTGGCCAACGAGGCGCCCGATTCGGCCGAACTTCGGCTCGCGCTGGCGGAGGAGAGGGGCCTCCGCGAGCAGACCGAGAAACACCTTCGCGTAACGCGACGAGCGCTCGGTCGGCTCGAGTCCGAATCGCGCGAGCACGAAGGCGACAAGACGGACGCACTGATCGCGCTCGAGGAAGCGCTCGAGAGCCGCATCCGTGACGCCGCGAGCGCCGAGTCGCGAGCGACGCGCGAAGCCGCCGCCCGGGTCGACGCCGAGACCTCCGTGCTTTCGCTCAAGCAGGACATGCTCGCCGCGCGCAACAGGGCGCGTCGGGACACGGCGGCCAGGGCGCGCGCGATCTCCACGGCCACGCGCTCGGTCGCGTTCGCACGTCAGGCGGTGAAGGCACGCGCCCGGATCGAGGCGAAGCTGCGGGAGACCGAAGAGGCGCTCGCCAACCGAGACGCGACCGTCAGCAGCCTGATCGCGACTCTGGAGAAGGAGAAGCGCCGTACCGACCTGCAGGTCAACGTGCTTGCCAAGCAGCTGGTACTGCACGAGAAGCAACTGGAGGCTCGGCGCAAGGTCGACGAGGTGGCACGGAGCGTCGAGGGCAAGCTGACTTCACGCCTGGCGCGCAAGGTCGCAAGGGCGCGTCCGGTCGTGGCCGGCCACTGAGCCGTCCCGGATTCCCGCGCGCCGGTCGTCCGTCTGACGGCTACCGGCTACCGGTCGTCGCCACGGCCCGCGGACGTACAGCGCCGCACGGCGACACTGAACGTCCGCCGAGCCATCAGCGCGCCTTCACGCGATGAAGCTCGTGTCGCCGGGAACCACCGATCGGCGGGCCTGGGAGGACGAGTACGCGCGTGGCGGCGCTGGGAGATCGGGCAAATCGTCGATCGGACGTGCCTCACGTATCGATGGCTCGCGATGCCGACGGCGCGGGTGCTCTGCGCACCCGTAACTTTCCCTGGCCCGGCGCTGCATGCCCAGCATGCACCACACCGCCACCAGGTAGACCCCGAGAAAGCCCAGCAGAACGGGCACTCCCTGAAAGGTCAGAAACGTCACCACCCCTGCGAACAACGATACGCAGCACGCGATGACGACCATGACTTGATATGGATTCATCGGAGCTACTTCTTTTTTATGAACAACACCCGGAATATACGCGCGGCCTGCATAACATGACAAGGCGGGGAACAGAATGAATTTCCGTCAACAAGCTTGTTTCGCCGTGTGCGGTACCTGTGTCGCGGTTCCCGATCGCCCAGCGTGGCCCGTCCGTGCCCATCCGTGCCCATCCGTGCCCATCCGTGCCCATCCGTACCCATCCGTGCCCATCCGTGCCCATCCGTGCCCGTCCGTGCCCGTCCGTGCTCAGTCGTACTCAGTCGAGCAGCAGCGAAACCACTGCATCGTTGACGTACCGCTTCTCCTTGCCGGCACGACGCTCGCGCAGCAGCCCGCCCTCGACCAGGCGCGTCAGCCACGCCGCCGCGGTCTGACGCCGCGCGAGACCGGTGTCGATCGCGTCCGCGAGACCGAAGCTCGGCCGCGCGCAGAGCTGCAGTAACCCCGCCGACGGCCGCTTCGGCAGCAGCGACTCGAGTGTCCCCGGCAGCGTTGCGCAGTAGGCCTCCCAGTGCGCCAGCCGCGCCGACGTATCGCGCGCACTCGCCTCGATGGCGCCGAGGAAGAACCGCAACCATGCCGCCGGGTGCCCCGCCAGACGCGACGCGTGCAGGGCCTGCCAGCACGCATCGCTGCGCCGGCTCGCGTGGAGCGACAGGGGCAGCAACGGCGCCGGCAGCAGCTCTTCCTCGACCATCATCAGCTGCACCAGCAGCTGTCCCACCCGAACATTGCCGCCCGTGAACGGCCGAATGGCCAGCCACTCGGCCAGCGCGATGCCGCACAGGAGCAGAGGGTCCAGATCCCCGCTGTCGCGCTGCACGAAGTCCTGCCATCGCTCCAGTCGCCCCTGCAGGCGCTCGGCGCCCTGCGGCAGCGGCGGCGGACAGCGGCCCCCATCGCCGGGATCCGCAGGGCCCCGACGTACCGAGACATCACGCCCGACGATCAGGGCGGCGAGTTCCAGCGCGAGCGTGCTGCCGACGGGTGCCCCGAGCTCACGCGCCCGGCCGAGGGCCGTCATCTGCCGGACGACCGTGGCCTCGCGCAGCGGCGCCGGCGCTTCGAGCGCCGCGTGCGGATCCACGGGCTCCCCGTCGAGCTGGACCGCCCCGACCGCATCGAGCAGCGAGAACGCCTCCAGCGCGGCCGCGTCGAGCGGCGTCCGGATCAGCGCCTCTGCACAGGCGGCGAGAGCACGGTGGGCGGGCAGCGCGGCCTTGAGGAGCGTGACGGTCTCGATCTCGACGTCGCTCCACAGCGGCGGCGGGGCGCGCCGCGCGGCGGTGGCGCTTGCCGAGCTGGGTGAGACGGGTGCAGGGGACGCACCTGATACAGCTGGTACGGACGACGCGTCCGGGGCGTCCGGCGTGGCCGGGGTGTCCGGGGTGTCCGGGGCGTCCGGGGCGGCGAAGGTCGATCCGGACGACGACGCGTCGGCAGACATGGCGTGGCGTGTTTCAAGCGACGACCGGATGGTAGCGCAGCGAGACGTGATCGGTGAACGGCCGGACCGGCGCGCCGATCAGGACCCGGCGAGCCGCCACCAGCTCTCCCGGTCGATGTTGCTTCCGCAGGCGAGGAGCGCCACACGACGCCCCGCCAACGCGCCGGCCAGGGGCCCCGAAAGCGCGGCCAGCGAGGCGGCGCAGGCGGGCTCGACCGCGAGGTTCATCTCGCCGAAGAGACGCCGCATCCCGTCGACCAGCGCAGCGTCCGTGACGGTCACGACGCGCGACACATGGCGTTCGACGAGCGCGAAGGCATACGGCGTGTGGAACGGCGCACCGAGACTGTCGGCGATCGTCGCGACGTCCACCCGCGCGAGCGGCGCGCCCTTGGCGAGACTCGCCGTCATGCCTCGAGCGCCCTCGGGTTCGACGCCGATGACCAGACAGTCCGGCTGGACGTGCGCGAACGCCGTGGCGATACCGGCGATCAGCCCGCCCCCACCGACCGGCACGATCACGGCATCGAGATCGGACACGTCGTCGGCAAGTTCCAACCCCACGCAGGCGGTGCCCTCGACGGTGGCCGGCCCCTCGAAGGGGTGCACCAGCACCCGCCCTTCGCGCGCACGGATGTCCGCAACCTTCGCGACCAGGTCAGCGATGTCACGTCCGAAGACGATCTCCGCCCCGAGCTCACGGCACCGCGCGACGCGGAACGGGTTGGCGCTTTCCGGCATCACCACCGCGACCGGGATACCCAGGGTCCGTCCGGCCCAGGCGGTCGCTATCGCGTGATTGCCGGCCGAGAAGGCGACCGCGCCGGCGGCGATATCACCGGCCGAGTCGTCGCCGGCGTCGGCCGCCGCCCGCGCGGCCAGCAAGGTGTTCAGCGCGCCCCGCGGCTTGAAGCTGCCCCCCTTCTGCAACAGCTCCAGCTTGACGTGGAGCTCGCCGACACCCCCGGGCGGGGAATCGCCCGGCCACGGCACCGTCGGGGTACGCAGTACATGCGGGGCGAGCCGCGTGGCCGCCTCCCGAAGCGTGGCGAGGCTCGGGGTCGGCACGTTCGCCGGCCCGATCCCTCCAGCGACCGTCGTCGCCGTGTCGGCAGACGCCGTCATCGTGCGCTCCCGACCGTCGGGCCCGGCTCCGGATCGCCCCGCTCCACATCGTGCGGCGCCACGCCGATCGGTACATCGATCGGTGCAGTTCGCTCGCACTCGAGCAGCGCGCGCTTGCGCGCGACACCCCAGCGGTAGCCACCCAGCCCGGCTCCGTTCGAGCGCAGCACCCGGTGACACGGGATCAGCAAGGCGACCGGGTTCGCCCCGCAGGCGTTGGCGACCGCTCGGTGCGCGCTGCACCGACCGAGCGCTGCCGCCACGTCCGCGTAGCTCATCGTGCGCCCCGCCGGAATGCCGCGAAGCACCTGCCAGACCTGACCCTGAAAAAGCGTGCCTTCGACGTCGAGAGGAATGTCCAGCGTCGCTCGTCGGGCCCCCGAGGCATCGCTGGCCAGCGCTGCCACCACCTCGACGGTCGCCCGGAAGCGCTCGCCGGCCGGCGCGAGGGTCGCGTTCGGAAAGCGGGCGGCAAGGTCGCGATACAGCGCCTCGGGCTCGCCGGCGTCGCTCCGCTCGGCGCGCGCGTCAGCGCTTTCACCGAAGGCCACACGACACACCCCGTCGGCGGTCGCCGCGACGAGCAACGGCCCGAGTGCCGTGTCGGCGACGGCGTGCTCGATCTCGACGCCCTCGCCGCCCGCGCGCCAGGCGGAGGGCGTCATGCCGAGCATCGAGCGCGCGCGTTCGTAGAAGCGACTCGGTGTCGCGAAGCCAGCGTCGAACATCGCATCGGTGATGCGCGGTACGCGACCGAGCGCGACCTGAGCGCGCTCGCGCTGAAGGTGCGAGGCGTATTGACGCGGGGTGACGCCCAGGGTGCGACGGAAGGCACGTTGGAAAGAGGACGGGCTCATGCCCGCGCCGTCCGCCAGATGTTCCAGCGGAACCGGCCCATCGCTCGTGTGCAGCGTGCGGCAGGCGGCGATCAACAGCGCGTGACGGTCGGCATCGCTCATCGGCAGGCTCTCGGCGTTCGTCGGGTTGCGGGCAAGTCTAGCGACCCGCCGAGTTCACTTCGTCCCGTTTCCTGCCGCGCGGTCGCGAGGCGCGTATCGTCCCGGGCATGAACACGTGCGCCACCCTGCTCCTCGCCCTTGTCCCGATCGCCGCGCTTGCGGGCTGCGTCGCCTCCAGCGTGAAGGGCGAGCGGGCCGCGGCCCCCCGGGCCGATCGGGACGACTATCGCCTCGAGGTGGGAAACGCCCGCTCGTTGGCAGGCTGCCGCTACGACTACCGGGTGTACCAGCCGACCCGTCTCGACGCCGAAGGCGATCCGGGGGTGAACGCGGGTGTGGACCGCGAGGCGAACGACTCGACCGATGCCCCGGTGACGGTCATGCTCGGACACGGCTTCCTCCGCGACCAGGATCGCCTCGTCGGCCACGCCCGCGCGCTCGCCAACGCCGGCTTCCGGGTCGTCACGCTCGACTTCTGCAACATGCGTCCGTGGAACGGCCATCATGTCAGGAACGCCGCCGATCTGCGGGCCCTGGCCACCCGCGTCACCGGGGCCGGCTCCGGGGTGGTCTACGCGGGATTCTCGGCCGGTGCGCTCGCCGCCCTGATCGCGGGCGGGGACGATCCCGCGACGCTCGGCGTCGTGACGCTCGACCTCGTCGATCAGGACGACCTCGCGCGCGACGCGCTCGCGACGCTCACCGCACCGCTGATCGGACTGGAAGGCCCGCCCTCGGGCTGCAACGCGAACGGCAGCGGCCGACGCGTGTTCGACACCCGCTCCGACGCGATCCTCGAGACGCTCGACGGAGCGAGCCATTGCGAATTCGAGTCGCCGACCAACCGACTGTGCGAAATCGCCTGTGGCGACGAGGACACGGACAGGGAGAACGAACGCCTGCGACAAGACATCGTCCGGCGTGTGGTCGCCGCCGTCCGGCACCTCGGCGGCGCGACGACGATCGGGGCGGCGAGCGACGCCCGGAACCCGGCGCGGGAGTGACTTTCCAGTATGCCGATCCGTATGCGCGCATGACCCGTCCGAGCGTTGTGGGCGCGCGTAGACGGGACTAAGCTGGCTGCAATGGGGTTCACCCCGCGCCTCCTTTTCGTCCCGCATCGCTATCCCGGCACTTCGCATGAAGAAACGTATCGCACTGTCCGTCCTGCTCCTGCTCGTCGTCGTCGGCGTGCTCGGCGGCATGAAGGCACTCCAGATCAAGGATCTGATCGCCGCCGGCGAGGGGCAGGGACCGCCGCTCACGGCCGTCACCTCGGCCACGGCCGAGGCGGACGAGTGGGAGATCACGCTCGCCGGCATCGGCACGCTCGAGGCGGCGCAGGGCGTGACGATCACGGCCGATCTGCCCGGGCGCGTCATGGCCCTGTACTTCGACGGTGGCGAGCAGGTCGAGAAGGGCGAGGTGCTGCTCGAACAGGACACCTCTTCCGAGACCGCCCAGCTCCGCGCCGCCGAGTCCGCGCTGACGCTCGCGCGCAGCACGCTCGATCGCACCTCGCGCCTCAGGCGCAGCAACACCGTCTCGCAATCGGATCTGGACGCGGCCAACTCGAACGCGGAGAGCGCCGAGGCGCAGGTCGAGAACATCCGCACCTCGCTCGCCAAGAAGCGCATCGTCGCGCCGTTCAGCGGACGCCTCGGCCTGCGTCGCATCGACCTCGGCCAGGACCTCGCCCAAGGCGTTCCGGTCGTCTCGCTGCAGGCCGTCGACCCCATGCGTGTCAACGTCTCGCTGCCGCAGCGCTCGCTCTCGCGCATCGCGAAGGGTCAGGCCGTCCGGGTCACGACCGACGCGGTGCCGGGGGTCGTGTTCGACGGCCAGATCAGCGCGATCGACACCGAGATCGATCCGGCCACGCGCACGGTGCGGGTGCAGGCCGAACTCGAGAACCCCGACAGCATCGACGGCAAGCCGAGCCTGCTGCCCGGCATGTTCGCGAGCGTCGAGGTCGTGCTGCCGGCGAAGAAGCAGGTGCTCACCGTGCCGCTGACCGCGATCAGCTTCGCCACCTTCGGCGACAGCGTTTTCATCCTCGAGGAAAGCGACGGGGCGAACGTCGAGCGTGGCGGTGCCGCCGAGGGCCAGCTCGCGGTGCGACAGCAGTTCGTGCAGCTCGGCGAGCGACGCGGCGATTTCGTGGACGTGCTGAAGGGGCTCGAACCCGGGCAGGAGATCGCCGGCGATGGCGTGTTCAAGCTCAGGAACGGCGCGGGCGTGGTCGTCAACGACGAAGGCGCTCCCGATCCCAGCCTGACCCCCACGCCCGACAACGCCTGAGCCGGAGAAGAACTCCATGCGCTTCACCGACATCTTCGTCCGACGACCGGTGCTCTCGATCGTCGTCAGCATCCTGATCCTGATCGCCGGTCTGCAGGCCATTCGCGACCTGACCGTGCGTCAGTACCCGCGCAGCGACAACGCCGTCGTCACGGTCACGACGGCCTACATCGGGGCGAGCGCCGAACTCGTTCGCGGCTTCATCACGACGCCGCTCGAGCGTGCCATCACGGGCGCCGACGGTATCGACTACGTCTCCTCGACGAATGCTCAAGGCCTCTCGACGATCACCGCCCAGCTCGAACTCAACCACGACCCGATCGACGCGCTCGCCGAGATCACCTCGAAGGTCAACCAGGTGCGGGGCGACCTGCCGCCCGAGGCCGAAGTGCCGACGATCAACGTCGAGTCTGCCGACAGCGCCTTCGCGTCGGCCTATCTGGGGTTCAGCTCGGACATCCTCGAGCCCAATCAGGTGACCGACTTCCTCGAGCGCGTGGTGCAGCCGCGACTCTCGGCGCTCGACGGCGTGCAGCGCGCCGACGTGCTCGGCGGGCGCGAGTTCGCCATGCGCATCTGGCTCGACCCGACCGCCCTCGCCGCCTACGAGGTGACCCCGCTCCAGGTGCGCCAGGCGCTCGCGGCGAACAACTACCTCGCTGCGCTCGGCCAGACCAAGGGCGCGCTGGTCACGGTCAATCTCTCGGCCGACACCGACATCTCCACCCCCGAGGAGTTCGAAGAGCTCGTGGTCAGGAGCGGCGGCGGTGCCGTCATCCGCCTTCGTGACGTCGCGTCGGTCGAGCTCGGTTCCGCCAGTTCCGACACGGTGGTGCGCTCGCTCGGCAAGAGCGCGATCTTCATGGGCATCTGGCCGCTGCCGAACGCGAACACGCTCGACGTCATGAAGCTCGTGCGCGAAGATCTCGAGGAGATCAAGGCGACGCTCCCGTCCGGCATGACCGCCGAGGTCGCCTATGACGCGAGCGAGTACATCGAGTCCTCCATCATCGAGGTGGGCGTGACGCTGGTGGAGACGCTCGTCATCGTCATGCTGGTGATCTTCCTGTTCCTGGGCTCGCTCCGCTCGGTGCTGATCCCGATCATGGCGATTCCGATCTCGTTGATCGGTGCGGTGTTCCTGATGCAGCTGTTCGGCTTCAGCGTGAACCTCCTGACCCTGCTCGCCGTCGTGCTCTCGGTCGGACTCGTGGTCGACGACGCGATCGTCGTGGTCGAGAACGTCCAGCGACACATCAGCGAGGGCAAGAACCGGTTGGACGCGGCGATCCTCGGGGCGCGCGAACTGGTCGGACCGGTCATCGCGATGACCGCGACGCTGGTCGCCGTCTATTTGCCGATCGGTCTGCAGGGCGGGCTGACCGGCTCGCTCTTTCGCGAGTTCGCGTTCACGCTCGCCGGGGCCGTGACCATCTCCGGCATCGTCGCGCTGACGCTGTCGCCGATGATGTCGGCAGCGCTCCTTCGAGAGGGTGACGAGGATCGCGGCTTCACGGGCAAGGTCAACCGGACATTCGAGCGTGTCCGCAGGAGCTACACGCGCGCGCTCGACGGTACGCTGCGCGCACGTCCGGCGATCTACGTGCTCTGGATCGGCATCAGCCTGCTGTGCATTCCGATGTTCTCGATGTCGGCCAAGGAACTCGCCCCGACCGAAGACCAGGGCATCATCTTCGGCATCATCGACGCGAGCGGCAATTCGACGATCGAGGCAGCGTCGCAGTGGTCGGCCGAGGCGGACGAAGTGTTCCGCAACATCGACGAGACAGCCTTCACCTTCCAGCTCACGAACCCCTCCGGCGGGTTCGGCGGCATGGCACTCCGGGACTGGGGCGACCGTGATCGCTCCGTGTTCGAGGTCAAGCCCGAGGTCGCCGGCAAGCTGAACGAGATCAGCGGCCTCTCGATGTTTCCGGTCACGCCACCCGCGCTGCCTGGCGGTGGTCAGTTCCCGGTCGAGTTCGTCATCGCCTCGACCGACGAGCCCGCGCAGATCCTCGGCTACGCCAGGCAACTCCAGGGCATGGCGATGCAGTCGGGCATGTTCGCCTTCCCGCCGATCATCGACACCAAGGTGGACAAGGCCGAGGCGAAGCTCATCATCGACCGCGACCGCGTCGCGGACCTCGGGCTCACCATGCAGCAGGTCGGCGCGGACGTCGGGACTCTGCTCGGTGGCGGTTTCGTCAACCGCTTCAACATCGACGGGCGCAGCTATCGCGTCATTCCGCAGGCGCTCCGCGAGGATCGGCTCAATCCCGATCAGTTGAAGGATCTCTACATCGGCGGGCCGGACGGGCGGATGATCCAGCTCGGCGCCGTTGCCGACATCGAGAACCGTACGGTGGCGCGCTCGCTCAACCGCTTCCAGCAGCTGAATGCGGTGAAGCTCTCCGGCGTCGCGATCCAGCCACTCGACTCCGCGCTGGGTTTCCTCGAGGAATCGGCGGCGAAGATCCTGCCGGCCAGCTACTCGCTCGACTACACCGGGGAGTCGCGTCAGCTGCGTCTGGAGGGCAACAAGTTCCTGCCGGCCTTCGCGCTCGCGATCATCCTGATCTACCTGACGCTGGCCGCGCAGTTCAACAGCTTCCGCGATCCCTTCGTGATCCTGGCAGGCTCGGTCCCGCTGGCGATGTTCGGCGCGCTGGTGTTCACCTTCCTGAAGATGCCGAACCCCGAGCTTCCGTACTGGACCAACGGCTTCACCACGACCCTCAACATCTATTCGCAGGTGGGGCTCGTGACCCTGATCGGCCTGGTGGCCAAGAACGGCATCCTCGTGGTCGAGTTCGCCAGGCAGATGCAGGAGAAGGGGCTGCACAAGCTGGCCGCTATCCGTGCCGCGGCCACGACCCGCTTGCGTCCCATCCTGATGACCACGGTCGCGACCGTCGCCGGCCACTTCCCGCTCGTGCTCGTCACCGGCGCGGGTGCCGAGGCGCGCAATTCGATCGGACTCGTGCTCGTCGGCGGCATGGCCATCGGCACCTTGTTCACGCTGTTCGTGATTCCGTCGGTGTACATGCTGCTCGCGCGCGATCTGCACGGCACGCTGGACGAGCTGCCGGCGGAGAGCGAAGACGACCTGCGTTCGGCCATCGACGGACCGGGGCCGGGAGGCGCGCCGCCCGCCGCGACAGGTGGTCAGTCGCGCGAGCTACCGGTGCTGCAGCGACCGCGACGCATGCCGGCGGGAGTCGAGGCCCGGCTCGCCTCGTCCACGCCGCAACCGGGCGCGATCTGATCGAGTTCAGACTCCCCGGGACTCGGGCACGCGGGATTCAGGCACGCGGGACTCGGGCATCGGTACTCAGGCGCCGGTGCTCAGGCGCCGGTACTCAGGCGCCGGTGCTCAGGCATCGGTACTCGGGCATCGGTACTCGGGCATCGATACTCGGGCGCCGGTGCTCGGGCGCCGGTGCTCGGGGCACCGTTACTCGAGCGAGATCACTCAGGGGATCTGGACGAACTCGAAGAGGCCGTCGTAGCGGCCGCTCGCGCTGACGCCGTCCTCCAGCACCAGCGAGAAGTCGAGCGAGATGTCGGCCACCGGTCCGGTGAACTCGATCTGACCACCGACGATGTCCCGCATCTCCTCGTGCTCGACGTCGCCGTTGCCGTTCATGTCCACGCCGAGCTGACCGCCGGTGAAGAAATGCACGCCATCGGCCGCCCCGGGGACATTCGGGTCAGCCAGGTGGGTGTAGGTCGTGAACGTGAATGACCTCGCACCCGGCGCGTAGAGGTCCGCCCGGAGTACGGCGCGGGCCTGCACGGGGCGCCGTACGCTGCCATCCTGGCCGTCGATGACGATCGGGGTGACGGCGAACCTGCCGTCGGTGACCGTGAAGCGAACGTTGAAGTGGCTCGGCCAGTCGCCACGGGTGCCCCAGATCTCGCCGATCGCCGCGACCAGCGGATAGCGGGAGCCGTCCACCAGGACCCCATCTCGCGTGTCGGACGGTTGGTCGTCCAGCCGCGGAAAGAGTCCGTCGTCGCCCGAGGAGCCCCCTCCGCACGCCGCCAGCACGAGCGCGACGGCGACGGCGGTCGCGAGAGCGGCTGGACGGAGGACAGCAGGTTCTGAACGCATGGTGCGACGTGGGGCAGAGGACCGCTCGACGCTACACCATTGGAGAGGCACATGCGCGTCGATGATCCGTCACTCGCGGCCCCTGTCGGCCGTTCTGGTGACGGGTTGGTGACGCGGGTCACGCAACGCCGCGTGCACGAGCGTCCGATGGCCCGACACCACCCGATTGACGGCGGTAACGGCGCACAGAGCGGCAAACGCCCACGCGATCGTCGCGAAGGCGCCGGGGAACAGGCAAAAGGCGACGAAGCAGAGGATCGTCTCGGTGCCTTCCGCCAGTCCGTCGAGGTAGTAGAGACCCTTGTAGCCGAACGCGGGATGCAGGATGTCGTGCTTCGCCGCCTGCCCGGCGAAGGCCAGAAAGCTCGCGCCGGTGCCGACGAAGCTCGCGACCAGCACGGCGGCAGGCAAGGCGTTGGCGGCGGGGTCCGCGATCGCGAAGCCGATCGGGAACAGTGCGTAGAAAACGAAGTCGAGCGCGATGTCGAGAAAGGCGCCGGCGTCCGTGGGCGCGGCGAGACGTGCGAGCTCGCCGTCCACGCCGTCGGCTAGACGGTTGAGCAGGAGGAGTGCGAGCGCGAGGAGCGGCCAGCCCAGCGCGGCCGCGGCAACGGCCGTCAGGCCGATCGCGAAGCCCGCGACCGTGACGCTGTCCGCCGACACACCTCGCGCGTGCAGTGCGCGAGCGAGCCGACGCAGCGGTGACTTCAGGTGCGGCACCACGTGACGGTCGAGCATGGGTCAGGTGCCTCGCGCCAGCGGACGGGGCGCGAGGGCGGTGGGCACGTCTGCGCCGATGTTCAGCACCCGTGCACCGTGCGGCACGTCCGCGAGGTCGTGCGTGACGAGCAGCACGGGCAGGGCGTTCGCCGCTTCCCAGGTGAACGCGCGGATCTGTTCGCGAAGCGCGGTGTCGAGCCGCGAGAACGGTTCGTCGAGCAAGAGGGCGCAAGGCTCGGACAGCAGCGTGCGCAGCAGACTCACGCGCGCCCGCTGACCGCCGCTCAGCGTGGCGGGGTCGCGGTTGGCCATTCCGGCGAGCCCGGCATCGGCGAGCGCGGCCTCGACCCTTCTCGCGCGTGTCGTCCGGTCTCCGCCACGGAGGCCGAACAACAGGTTGTCGCCGACACTCATGTGCGGAAACAGGTAGTCCTGCTGGAGCATCAGCCCGAGCCGTCGTCGTTCGGTCGGCAGGACATCGAGCCGCGTCTCGCCGAGCCAGAGCCTGCCGCTCGCCTGCAGGCGGGTGTCGAGCGTGCCGGTCAACCACGCGAGCACGCTCGACTTGCCGCTGCCGCTCTGCCCCATGAGGGCCAGCACCTCGCCGGGTTCGATCGTGAAGCCCAGGTTCCGCACCAGCGAGCGGCCGTCCGGCAGCCGGAGCCCGACGTCGGTCGCGTGCAGCGCGCCGGCCGTCATCGGGCGCCGGTCCCGGTCTGTAGCGCGAGTCGCTCGGTGCGCTCGCCGACGCGGCGCTGCCGCCATGCCGGGTAGATCAGCGCCAGCACGAAGGCCGCGAGCGGCAGGAGACTCTGCAGGACCGCGAGTACCGCGATGACGCGCCGGTCGACCCCGCCGAAGCTCGTCACCAGCTCGATGGCGAGCGTCTGGTGCCGCCCCGCACCGAGCAGCAGGGTCGGCAGGTACTGCGCGACGCTGACCGCGATCGCGACCGCCGCCGCCTGACACAGCGGTCTGGCGAGCAGGGGCAATCGGATGCGGAACAGCACGCGCCAGTAGCCCGCGCCGAGCGCCGCCGCGGCCTGTGCCCAACCCGGGTCGTGCTCGCGCCAGGGGACCGCGAGAATCAGGACCACATAGGGCAGCGCGTACACCCAGTGGGCATGCAGCACCGTCACCCAGTTTCCGTCGGCACCGATCAGAAGCGCCGCTGCCTGCCAGCCGAACAGCAGGCTCACCTGCGGCACCAGCAAGGGCATGTACCAGAGCCAGTCCAGCCGGGGGACACGCCCACGCCGTTCGAACTCCAGCCAGGCGACCGCGGTGACGAGCGCCAGCACGGTGGAGGCCACCGCGAGGGCGACTGTCTCCAGCGCCGGGCCCGACAAGCTCTCGACGCGTCCGGTCCAGTGGCGCGTGGTCCACTCACCGGGCAGGGCATCGGGGAAGCGCCAGCGTGCCGCGAGACTCCAGAGTGGCAGCACGGCGAGCGAGACGAGGCTCGCGAGCGAGATCGCGAGCACGGCGCCCTGCCCGACACGCCGCCCCGCATCGAGACCGTGACCGCGTGCCCCGCTGCGCCGTCGCACGCTCGCGACCCGCATGGCGACGCGCTCGAGCAGCAGCGCCGCGGCGACGACCGCGATCACCAGCATGGCGAGCAGCACCGCCCCGGCCGAGGCGGCCGCGCGTGAACCGGGGTCGTTGACGAGCGCCAGCAACAGGACCGGCAAGGTCGGCGGACTGCCCGGTCCGAGCAGGATGGCGAGATCCACGACGCTCAGGTTGAACACCATCACGATGACGAACGTCAGTCGAACACGCGGCCACAGGCGAGGCAGGATCAGACGGCTCCAGCACCGCGCCGGTGCGTAGCCGAGCGTGCGACCGATGCGCAGCGCGGCGTCGACGTCGAGAATGCGTAGCTGCGCGACGGCGGCGAGCAGCAGGAAGGGGGTTTCCTTCAGGACCAGTACCGCGATCAAAGACCAGCCACCCGCGTCCGGCACCACCCAGTCGGTCGGCGGTCGAGCCCAGCCGGAGGGCCACGGGGAGACGAGTCGCACCAGCCATCCACTCGGCGCGACGAGAAAGGCGAGTCCGATGGCGAAGGCCGCGTGCGGAACGGCCAGCAACGGCGGCAGGCTGGCCGTGACCCAGCGCCAAAGGCGCGTGCCGTGGACGCAGACCAGCGTCAGCGTCACCAGCGCAAGCACCAGCCCGGTCGAGAACACGCCGGTCTTCAAGGTCAACGCGATGGCCGGCAGGAAGCGCGGATCGCCCGCGATCGCGGCGAAGCCTGCCCAGGAGCCCTCGGTCGCGGCATCCGTCGGCGCGAGCACCGGCAGCCAGCCCAGGGCCGGCAACAGCGTGCCGATCGCGCCGAGCAGCAGCGGGGCGACGAACGCGATCGCGATCAACCAGGCAGACGCTGTTCGCACCTCGGTGGCGGGCTTGCGCTACCGACCATAGCGCTCGAGCCAGCCCGCCTCCAGCGTCTCGGCCCAGGAGGCGTGCGGCTCGGGCAGGACCAGAGCGCCGCCGAGCGGCAAGGACCAGGGACCGAGATCGATCGCCTGGAACCGTGCCGCATCGGCGTCGTCGAGCAGGGCAAGGTCAAGCACCGTCGGCTCGCCCCAGTGCTCGGGGTCGGCCTTGCGCGCCTGCGACTCGGGCGACAGCAGGAAATTGGCCACGACCATGGCCCCCGCTGCCGCCGAGGCGTTCCACGGGATCGTCACGAAGTGCGTGTTGCCGATGGTGCCACCCTCGAACACATAGGTGCGGACGCTGTCGGGAAGTTGTCCGCCACGCACGGCCGCACTCGCCTCGTTCGGGTTGAAGGAGAGCGCGATGTCGAGCTCGCCGTCGTCGAGCAGTTGACGCGTCGCCTCTCCGCTCGCGGGCCAGGTACGCCCGTTGCCGCGGAGCGCGGGATGCAGCGCATCGAGGTAGTCCCAGAGCGGCGCCGTGACCGCCTCGACGTCCGCCTCGTCGACAGGCGCGGCGAGCGCCTCCGGCATGCCGGTCAGCTCGAGCAACAGCTGCTTGACGAAGGTGGTGCCGTGAAAGGCGGGCGGCGCGGGGTAGGCGAAGCGTCCGTCTTCCTCGGTCACGAACGCGAGCAGGGCCTCCGCCGAGTTCGGCGGCTCGGTCACCGTCGCCATGTCGTGGATGAAGACGAGTTGCGCCCCGCCCCAAGGGGATTCCAGGCCCTCGACCGGCACCGAGAAGTCGGCCTCGATCGAAGGCGAGTCCCGCACGTACTCGCTGTTCGGCAGCGTCGGGGCGAACGGACCCCAGGTCAGCTCGTTGCGCTTCATCGCGGCGAAGTTCTCGCCGTTGACCCACATCAGGTCGACGTTGCCGTCACTGTCCCGCCCGACCGCTCTGGCCGCCTCGAGCTGCCCGACCACTTCGGCGATGTCGCCGATCTTGACGTGCTCGAGTGTCACGTCGTATCGCGACTCGACCTCCCCGGCGACCCAGTCGAGATAACCGTTGATGCGATCGCTTCCGCCCCAGGCGTTGAAGAACACGGTCTGGCCCCTCGCTTCCTCGAGTACCGTGGTCCACGTCGAATCGGGCTCGACCGCTCGGGCGGAGCCGGCGCCGACGGCGAGGGACAGCACGACGGCGGACAGGCACGCGACCGGGATCGGCACGGTGGAAGAGTCGGAAGGGGTCGGCATCGGGAGCGGAATCGTCGAGGTCAGCGAGAAGTATAGGCGGCCACTCGGCCGGCTCACGAACCCGTGACTTCCGCGACCGTTGATGGTTCCCGTCGAGAATCTCGAGCGCAAACCGAAAAGGCCCCGCCGCTTGCGCGACGAGGCCCCTTCTACCGAACGATCTTCAGATGCGGCGAGCGAGCGTCGGGTGAACGCCCCCTGGTGAAGGGCTTCGCAGGCCGCTCGGCCGATCCCGCGGAGATCAGTTCTGGACGACGTTATTGTCGATCATCGCCGGGTCGATCCCATCGACGTCGGCCAGCATCTCCTGAAGTGCCGCGTAATCCTCGGCCTTGTCGATCATGCCCGTCACCATGTAACGGCCATCGACGTCGGTGACCTCGATGCCGTAGGAGCCGAACCGCTCGTCAGTGGCGATGTCCTGCTGAAGCTTGGCGGCGAGTGCGCCGTCGTCCAGGGCGTCCTCGATCGTCCCCATCGCGTCGTCGGCCCCTTCCTTCAAGTCGTCGCCCATGTCCTCGGCGCCTTCCTTGACGGCCACCGCGCCCTCCTCCAACTCGTCACCGTCCATCTCGACAGCCTCGGCAGAGAGTGCGTCCTCTCCTGCAACGGTCGGGTCGGCCTGCACGTCCTCTGCCGTGCCCTCCGCCTGCACCGAAGAGGCGGCGAGAGCGAGCGAGAGTGCGATGCCGCCGGCGGCGGCGAGAGTCGTGCGCTTCTTGATGATCACGTGATGAATCTCCGTTGCTTGTTCGAGGCCCGGATGGGACGATCGGCGCGAGCCGTTCCTGCGCGACGCGCCTTCGATGGACCGATCGGCTCATTCCGATCGACACCGTTCGCGACAGGCACTCGCATCCGACATGCACATCCTGCAGATCGATCGCGGTCGCTACCAGCACCCCTCGCCTCGTTCGGCAAGAAATGCCCGGCACCGTGTAAATGCAGTCGAACGACGTGCGGTGCGCAACTCGAGCGCGACGGCGGGATGTCTCAGGGAGCCGGCGACAGCCGGAGCACGCGACCGTTCGGGGAGTCGGTCAGCACCCGGAGGCTACCGTCCGGTGCGGAGCGGACGTCGCGGAGCCGCCCTTCGCCGGAGAGCAGTACCGCCTGCCCGACCGATCGTCCAGCGGCGTCGAGCCGAACGCGGCGAAGCTCGCGCGACTTCAGCGCGGCGACCAGCAGTTCTCCGTCGAGCGCCGCGAACGAGGAGCCCGAGGCGATCGCGAGACCGGCCGGCGCGATCGACGGTGTCCAGTCGACCAGCGGCGCACGGGTGCCGGGGAATTCCTCGAACGGGGAGATCGCCGCGCCCGAATAGTCACGGCCGCGGGTCGCGATCGGCCAGCCGTAGTTGCCGCCGGGCTCGATCCGGTTGATCTCGTCACCACCGGCCGGCCCGTGCTCGTGCGCGTAGACCGTGCCGGCACCCGGACGCCCTGCCTGCACGACGGCGAGACCCTGCGGGTTCCGGTGGCCGTAGCTCCAGATTTCCGGGCGGGCGTTCGGCGTCGCGACGAAGGGGTTGTCTTCCGGCACGCGCCCATCGTCGTGCAGACGCACGATCTTCCCGAAATGGTTGTCGAGCCGTTGCGCCTCCTCGCGGTAGTCGAAACCGTCGCCGAGGGTCAGCAACAGCGTGCCGTCGAGCAGGAAGGCGACGCGCCCGCCGAAGTGCACGGGCGTCGCCTTCCATGGCTCGGCGGTGAACAGCGGCTCGAGCTCGACCAGCGCATCCCCGTCGAGACGAGCGCGCACGAGCCGCGTCGCGTTGCGTCCGCTCGTCCCATGGGCGAAGCTCAGGTAAAGCCACCCGTTCGTGTCGAAGTCGGGATGGAGCACGACGTCGAACAACCCGCCCTGGGATTCCGCGAGCACGGGCGGGACGCCGGACACCGGTGGCGACAGGGTGCCGTCGTCGAGGATGCGCAAGCGCCCCGCGCGCTCGGCGACGAGCTCACGCCCGTCGGGCAGGAAGGCGATCGACCAAGGGTGCACGAGCCCCGAGGCGAGGGTCTCGACCTTCGGTTCGGGCGTCGCGGGCATTGCATGCATGCCGGGGACCGTCGACCTCGCCGGAACGGAGGTGGATGATGCGCTGTCGGGTTCCGACGCGAACCGGTCCGCGACGGCAGGCGAGGCGATGAGCGCGCCCGTCAGCGCGAGCACGACGGCGGAAAGTGTCACAGGGGGATGCAGGCTCATGACGAGGAACGGTAACGCGGAACGGCAGCAGCGTCAGGCCATGATCGTCTCGGCGGGCACCGGGGCGCGGGCCGTCGCGGGCCGTCGCTGGTGGCACGCCACCCTCGCCTGGCTCGCCGGCAGCGTCTGCGCCTATGCCCTCGCGAGCATCGCGCACACGCAGACCGTGCTCGCCGGACTGGTCGCGCTCGACGTCGACATGCCGCTCGGCACGCGGCTCGCGACGACGGCGGCGGATCTGATCGGGCTGTGGCGCTACGGCGTGGTCATCGCCATCGGACTCGCGCTCGGGCTGGTGGTCCTGCGTCTGTTGCCACGACCGATCCGCACGCTGCCGCGCATCGTGCGCGGCGCGCTGGCCGGCACGCTCGCCATCGCGACGGCGCTGCTGGCGATGCGGCTAGCGCTGTCGTTCACGCCGATCGCGAGCGCCCGAGGCAACGCGGGCTTCGCGCTGCAGTGTCTCGCCGGCACGACCGGCGGACTCGTCTGGGCGAGGATCTGCAATCGACTGGCAACGGTCAGCCTGCGCGCGCCCGACTGAGGAGGCTCCGCCGAGCGGGCGTCGATCGATGGCGCTCGAACCGAGGCGCCGTGCCGTGCCCTGCCGCCCGGTGCCGCTTCACCGTTCGTCTCGCGGACTCTCCAGCGTGACGCTCAGCCCGTCGTACCCCGCCTCGACGCCGTCCGGCAACTCGGCGCCGAGTGTCGCGTAGTCGAGATCGCTGTGCAGGTTGGTCAGGATCGCCCGGCGCGGTCGGATCTGCTCGATGAAGCCGAGCGCCTCGTCGAGGCTCATGTGCGAGGGATGCGGCCGGCGGCGCAGGGCGTCGACGATCAGCACCTCGACGTCGGCGAGCCCCGCTTCGCTGGCGGCATCGACGACACGCTTCGCGTCCGGCAGGTACAGCAGTCCGCCGACCCGGAAGCCCAGCGCGTCGATGTCCCCGTGATCGGCGAGCACGGTGCGCACGTCGAGCCTGCCACCGGGGCCATCGATGCCGAACGGTTCCGGGTGCGTGATCCGTCGTTCGCGGCAGAACGGCGGGTAGCTGCTGCCCGGCGCCTGGCGAAAGCAGTAGCCGAAGGCCTTCGTCACGGTCGCCGACGTGGCCGCATCCATGTGCACGTCGATCGGCCGCCCGAGCATCAGCGCCAGCTGACGAAGATCGTCGAGACCGAAGATGTGATCGGCGTGCGCGTGGGTCAGGAGGACGGCGTCGAGCTCGCGCACGTCCTGCGCGAGCAGCTGCTCGCGCAGATCCGCACCGGCGTCGACGAGCACACGCGTCGTCTTGCCGGCCGCCCCGTGTCGCTCGATCAACAGCGCACAGCGTCGGCGCCGGTTTCTCGGTTCGGCCGGATCGCAGTCGCCCCACTGCCCACCCACGCGCGGCACGCCCCCGGAGGAGCCGGCACCGAGCATGGTGAAGGTCAGGGAGGCGGTCATGCGTCGGGCGTGTCCTCGTTCGTGCGGCCGATCGTGCTCACCGTCGAGGCCCCCGGCGTGGCGCTCGTCATGGCCGCCGTCAGCAGCTCCCTCGTGTACGGATGCGCGGGCGCATCGAACACCGCGTCGGCGGTGCCGCTCTCGACCGCCACGCCACGCTGCATGACGATGACCCGGCTGGCGAGCGCCCGCACGACGCGCAGGTCGTGGCTGATGAACAGATAGGCGAGACCGCGCTCGCGCTGCAGCTCGCGCAGCAGCTCGATGACCTGTACCTGCACGGCTCGATCGAGCGCCGAGGTCGGCTCGTCGAGCACGATCAGCGCAGGCTCGAGGATCAGCGCTCGCGCGATCGCGATGCGTTGGCGCTGTCCGCCGGAGAATTCGTGCGGGTAGAGGTGGCGCGCGGTGGCGGGCAGTCCGACCCGCTCGAGCGCCGCCGACACCGTCGCGTCGTCCTCGCCCGGGGTCCCGCCGAGCCCGTGGGCGCGCGGCCCTTCCAGAATGATCTGCCCGACCGTCAGGCGTGGGCTGAGGCTACCGAAGGGATCCTGAAACACCACCTGCATGCGGCGGCGCAGCGCGGTCAGGTCACGCCCGCGCGACGCGCCGACCGATGCGCCGTCGAACACGATGCGCCCCTCCGACGGGATCAGGCGCAGCAGGGCCTGGGCAAGGGTCGTCTTCCCCGAACCGCTCTCCCCGACGATGCCGAGCGTCTCGCCGGGCCGCAGCGCGACATCGATGCCGTCGACCGCCTTCACGTGGCCGACCACTCGTCTCAGCAAGCCACGCCGGATCGGGAACCACACCTTCAGCGCCTGCGCCTCGAGCAGCGGCGGCACGCCCTCGTCGACGGGCGCGGGACGGCCGGCGGGCTCCGCGGCGAGCAGCTCTTGCGTGTACGGATGCGCCGGTCGCTCGAAGACTTCGCGGGTCTGCCCCGTCTCGCGGATCTCGCCGTCTCGCATGACCGCGACACGATCGGCGACGTGCCGGACGACGGTCAGATCGTGAGTGATGAGCAGCACCGCCAGCCCGAGCCGCGCCTTGAGTTCGGACAGCAGGGTCAGGATCTGCGCCTGCACCGTGACGTCGAGCGCCGTGGTCGGTTCGTCCGCGATCAGGATGTCCGGTTCGTTGGCGAGCGCCATCGCGATCATCACGCGTTGCCGCTGGCCGCCCGAGAGCTGATGCGGGTAGGCACCGAGGCGTTCGGCGACATTGTCGAGCCCGACGAGGGACAGAAGCTCGAGCGTACGGATCCGCGCCTGCATGCGCCCGAGCCCCTTGTGCACGAGCAGCACTTCGTTGATCTGCTTCTCGACGGTGTGCAGCGGGTTCAGCGATGTCATCGGCTCCTGGAAGATCATGCTGATGCGATCCCCGCGCATGTCGCGGAGCACATGTCGCGACGCCCCGACGAGTTCCTCGCCCCGATAGCGGATGCTGCCCATCGGGTAGTGGGCCTGCGCCGGGTTCAGGAGCTGCAGTATCGACAGCGCCGTGACCGACTTGCCCGAGCCACTCTCGCCGACGAGCGCGAGGGTCTCGCCAGCCGCGAGTTCGAAGCAGACACCGCGGACGACGGTCGTCGCGCGCTCGCCGGTGCCGAAGGTCACCGACAAGTCCTCGACCACGAGCAGGGGATCGGTGCCGCTCATCGACCGCTCTTCCGCGGATCGAAGGCGTCGCGCACCGCCTCGCCGATGAAGATCAGCAGACTGAGCATGACCGCCAGCACCACGAATGCGGTGATGCCGAGCCAGGGTGCCTGCAGGTTCTGCTTGCCCTGCGCGAGCAGCTCACCGAGCGAGGCCGAACCGGGCGGCAGACCGAAACCGAGAAAGTCGAGGGAGGTCAACGTGGTGATCGAGCCGTTGAGGATGAACGGCAGGAAGGTGAGCGTCGCGACCATCGCGTTCGGCAGCACGTGACGTCGCAGGATCGTCCAGCGCCCGACGCCGAGCGCCGCCGCCGCCTTCACGTAGTCGAGGTTCCGCGCGCGCAGCACCTCGGCTCGCACCACCCCCACCAGTGACATCCAGCTGAACAGCAGCATGAGCCCGAGCAGCCACCAGAAGTTCGGCTCGACGATGCTCGCGAGGATGATGAGCAGGTACAGCACGGGCAGGCCCGACCAGACCTCGAGGACGCGCTGCCCGACGAGATCGGTCCAGCCGCCGAAGTAGCCTTGCACGGCACCGACCGCCACCCCGACGATCGAACTCGTGATCGTCAACGTGAGCCCGAACAGCACCGAGATCCGAAAGCCGTAGATGATCCGCGCGAGCACGTCGCGGCCCTGATCGTCGGTGCCCAGCAGATTGTCCGCCGAAGGGGGCGCGGGCGCCGGAACCGGCAGGTCGTAGTTGACGGTGTCGTGCGCATAGCGGACGGGCGGCCACAGCATCCACCCCTTCTCCTCGATGAGTTCGGCGACGAAGGGGTCGCGGTACTCGGCCGAGGTGTCGAAGTCGCCGCCGAACGCCGTCTCGGGGTAGTCGGACAGGACGGGGAAGTAGCTCGCGCCGTCGTAGCGGACGAAGAGCGGACGATCGTTCGCGACGAACTCCGCGAACAGCGTGACCACGAACAGCGCCGCGAACAGCCACAGCGACACGTAGCCGCGGCGGTTGCCCTTGAACGTCCGCCAGCGCCGCGCGCCGATCGGCGAGAGCGAGCGCTTCCGCGCACGGCCTTCCCCTTCCGCGAGGGCCGTGGCGGGGGGGACGAGATCACCCGTTTCCCCGGTCGGCATCGCGTTGCCGACGAGCGCGCTCGATCGGCCCTCCCGAAAGGCGGCGTTGCTGCCGGCAACCCCGGCTCCCGTGCCGTCGTCGATCCCGTCGACGAGCCGTTCCTCACGCTGACCGTGCGGCTGGGCGGGCCTCCCGTCCGTCGCCATCAGAGCGCGCGTCGCTCGAAGTCGATGCGCGGGTCGATGACGGTGTACATGACGTCGCCGACGATGTTGAGCAGGAGCCCCAGCAGCGTGAAGAAGAAGAGCGTGCCGAACATGACCGGGTAGTCGCGGTTGATGGCCGCCTCGAAGCCGAGAAGCCCGAGACCGTCCAGCGAGAAGATCACCTCGATCAGCAGCGATCCCGTGAACAGCACGCCGACGAAGGCGCTCGGGAAGCCCGCGACCACGATCAGCATCGCGTTGCGGAACACGTGCCCGTAGAGCACCCGACGTTCGCCGAGTCCCTTGGCGCGCGCGGTCAGCACGTACTGCTTGTCGATCTCGTCGAGAAAGGAGTTCTTGGTCAGCATGGTCAGGCTCGCGAATCCGCCGACGACCATCGCCGTGATCGGCAGCACGAGGTGCCAGAAGTAGTCGAGCACGCGCCCGCCGAACGACAGCGTGTCCGCGTTCTCGCTGCTCAGACCACGCAGCGGAAACCAGTCGAGGAAGCTGCCGCCCGCGAACACCACGACCAGCAGGATCGCGAACAGGAAGCCCGGTATGGCGTAGCCGACGATGACGACGGCACTGGTCCAGACGTCGAAGGCGCTGCCGTCGCGCATGGCCTTGGCGATGCCGAGCGGAATCGAGATCAGGTAGACGAGCAGCGTCGTCCAGAGCCCGAGCGAGATCGACACCGGCATCTTGTCGATGACCAGGTCGACGACGTCACGGTCACGGAAGAAGCTTTCGCCGAAGTCGAGACGCGCATAGTCGCCCATCATCTTCAGGAAGCGCTCGACGGGCGGCTTGTCGAAGCCGAACTGTCGCTCCAGATCGGCGATGAGCTCGGGTTCGAGGCCGCGGGAGCCGCGATAGCTCTCCCCGCCCGACGCGCCGCCGGCGCCCCCGCCGCCCGGCGAGTCGGAGGACGAACCCGACACGCGCGCGGTCGCGCTGACCGCCTGTCCCTTCATCTGGCTGATCACCTGCTCGACCGGCCCGCCGGGCGCGGCCTGCACGATCACGAAGTTCAGCACCATGATCCCCAGCAACGTCGGGATCACGAGCACGAGACGACGAAGGATATAGGCGAGCACGCGGTCGGCCCCGTTCTGCCCTACTCGTCGAGCGCTGCCACCTTGTCGGGGTCCACCCACCAGAACTCGAACCCGAGGTCGTTGTCCGGCAGGGTATCGGGACGCGCGAACTTGTTCGCGTAGGCGAGCCGGTAGTCCGGGCTGAACCACTGCGGAATCAGGTAGTCGTTGTGCAAGAGCACGCGATCGAGCGCGCGGGCGGACGCCACCTGCTCCTCGCGCGAATCGGCCACGATGACGAGTTCGATGATCGCGTCGATCGCGGGATCGGCGATGCCCATGAGGTTGCGCGAGCCGGGCAGGTCTGCCGTCTGCGAACCCCAGTAGTCGACCTGCTCGTTGCCGGGGGATTCCGACTGACGCCAGGCCCCGACGATGACCTCGAAATCGAAGTCCTCGACCCGCTTCTCGTACTGGGCGCTGTCCACGGTCCGCACGCGTGCATCGATGCCGACGCGCTCGAGCGTCTTCGCCCAGGCCAGCCCGATACGCTCGAAGGCCGGCGAGGCGAACATCATCTCCATCGTGAAGACCTCTCCGCTCTCGACGTTCGTGAGCTTGCCGTCCTGCACCGTCCACCCGGCTTCCTTGAACAACTTCAGCGCTTCCCGGTAGTTCGCCCGCATGCGGCCCGAGCCATCGGTCGTCGGCAGGGTGTACTCCTCGGTGAAGACCGACTCGGGCACCTGATCGCGCAGCGATTCGAGGATCTCGAGTTCGCGCCCGACGGGCAGTCCGGTCGCCTGCATGTCCGAGTTCTGGAAGAAGCTCTGCGTACGCTGGTAGGACCCGTAGAAGAGGTTCTCGTTCATCCACTCGAAGTCGAAGGTCCAGTTGAGGGCGCGGCGCACGCGGGGGTCCTCGAACTTCGCCAGGCGAAGGTTCGTGACGAAGCCCTGCATCGTCTGCAGGCTGCCGTCCGGCAGTTGCTCCCTGATGACCCGCCCTTCGTCGATGGCGGGGAAGTCATAGGCCGTGGCCCAGATCTTGGCGGTGTTCTCGCGGCGGAAGTCGATGTCGCCGGCCTTCAGAGCCTCGAGGGCCACGGTGGCATCGCGGTAGTAGTCGTGGCGGATGGTGCCGAAGTTGTCGCGCCCGACGTTGACCGGAATGTCCTCGCCCCAATAATCCTCGACCCGCTCGTAGGTGATCGAACGCCCGGCGTCGACCTTGGCGATCCGGTAGGCACCGCTGCCGAGGGGCGGTTCCAGCGTCGTGGCGTCGAATTCGCGACCTTCCCAGTAGTGCTTCGGCAGAATCGACAGCTGCCCCATGATCAGCGGCAGCTCGGCGTTGTTGCCTTCGCTGAAGGAGAACTTCACGGTGTGCGGATCGAGCGCCTCGGCCTTGGCGACCGCCGCGTAGTAGGTCTTGTACAAGGGGTGACCCTTCTCCTTGATCGTGTCGAACGTCCACACGACATCCTCGGCGGTCAGCGCGACGCCATCGTGCCAGCGCGCCTCGCGACGCAGCCGGAAGGTGACCCAGCGCTTGTCGTCCGGCGTCTCGATCGACTCGGCGAGCACACCGTAGACCGAGAACGGCTCGTCGCGGGAGTTGACCGTCAGCGTGTCGTACATCCTGGCGAGACCGACGGCGGCCAGACCCTTGAGGATGAAGGGGTTCAGGTTGTCGAAGGTGCCGATGGCCGCCAGGGTCACCTCCCCACCCTTGATCGCGTCGGGGCTCGCGTAGTCGAAGTGCTCGAACTCGGGACCGTACTTGAGGTCGTCGAACATCGACAGTCCGTGGGCTGGTTCGGCGGCTCGCGCGCCACCTGTGGCAATGGCGGCGCAGGCCGCGAGCGCCAGCATCGTGGCGCTGGCGGTACGGCGGATCATGCCGGCGGTCGATCCGGGACGAAGCTGGCTCATCGATCGGGTTCCTCGCGAGAAGACATGACAGGCGATACGTTCAGAATAGCCGTTCGAACTCCTCGTGACGGGTCGACGGACCGGCGGGACGACACTCGACTGGCCTGCGCGTGACTGTCCCGGGTACGACCGAGCTTGCGGCTCGAGGTTCGGTCGGGTCACGAGCCGAACGCCATGAAGGTCCCGGGAATGACGATCCCTGCAATAGCTCGGCCACGAGGGAGCGTGTACGCCGATCGCGCAGGCTGATCGACGATCAGCGCGACTCGAACAGCAGCTCGAGACCCAACGCTGCCAGAAGCACCGCACACGTTCGATCGACGCCGCCCTTCGCTCGGAGATAGGCCCCTGCGACCGGCGCGCTGGCCAGCGCGAAGGCGATCGCCGCGTACACGACGAGTTCGAGCAGCAGGTGATTGATCGTGATCAGCGCGATCTCGGCTGTCGCGAGACCCTCCGGAAAAAGGACGACGATCACCGAGGCCGAGAACAACACCGACTTCGGGTTGGCGAGGTTGACGACGAGCCCGTCACGAAACGCGCGGCGCGTCGCCATGCCGTCGCTCTTCACCGGTCGCCTGGCCGAGCGCCACGTGCACCAGGCGAGATACATGAGATACGCCGCTCCGCCGACTTTCAACGCCCCGTAGGCCCACGGTACCCAACGGAAGACGGCATCGAGGCCGAGAAGCGCGACGAGTGTCCATCCGGCCGCCACGATGGCGAGCTCGACGCCTGCCATCAGACCGGCAGAGCGGCCGCCGGTGAGCGTCGCTCGCATCGCGAGCAGGAACGCCGGCCCCGGACTCGCGATCGCCACGAGCAGGACAGCGCTGAAGGTAAGGAGGGCGTGCGCGTCGAGTGCGGTCATCGCTATCGGCAGTCCCGGGCGAGCCGGATCGACATCCGGCGATTGAACAGGGCGCTCTCTTCCTCGAGCCAGGCTTCGAGCGCGCGAATGTTCGAATGACGGGACCGTGACTCGGCGAAGCACAGCGACATGCCGTGCTCGAGCGGCACCGCGACGCCGAAGATCTGGACCAGCCGACCCGCCTCGACATCGTCCAGCACGAGCGAGAGACGTGTCAGCGCGGTCAACTCCCCGGCGAGCGCGGACTGGACGACGTGATCGCTGGTCGAGAACACACGCCGCCGGAGCCGCGTCCGGTCAAGCCCGAGCGCATCGATCACACCCTCCGTCTTGGCGGCCGTGGTCGCGCTCGAGGGGGCACTCAATAGCGGCGCGTCGTCGAAGGCCATCGGATGATCGTGCAGACGAGCGACGTCGTCGCCGACGCGAGCGGCCAGCTCTGGCGTCGCGACCAGACACAGAGCGTCGGGCATGGTCGCGGCAACGACGAGCCCGGGACCACCCGCGGGGCCGAACCGCAGGGCGGCGTCGATCGACGAACCGAACAGGTCGACGACCTGACCGGAGGTGTGGAGCCGCAATTCGATCTCCGGATGCCGCTGCTGGAACTGATCCAGGCGTGGCACGAGCCAGCGTGACGCGAACGACGGCAGCGTGGACACGGTGAGCACGCCCGTTCCTTCGCCGCGGGTGATACGCGTCATCGCCTCGTTCAGCACGGCCAGCGCAGTCCCGGTCGCCACGGCGAGATCCTCGCCGTGAGGCGTCCGGGCAAGCCCTCTGGAGGCACGTACGAACAGCTTCGTCTCCAGCTGTTCCTCGAGTGCGCGGATTTGCTGGCTGACAGCCGCCTGAGTCACGTGCAGTTCTCGCGCGGCGGCGGTGAAGCTTCCGTGGCGAGCGGCGGCGTCGAAGGTGCGCAGGGCATTCAGCGACACGTTCGGGATGTCCATCAGCTGAGATTGCGACGCCATAAGGATTCATGGTTCGACCCGGAGTGGGTCAGCATCGAGGATGGTAGCTCCTCGGCAACGCGCCTGGTCTCACCGGCTTTCCCGGTCGGGAGCGCCGGCCACCCGCTACCACCACGGATCTTCCATGACCCTGCAGATCGACGACATCCAGCGCCTCGCCGCGTTCCAGGACGGCGGAACCGGCGGCAATCCCGCCGGCATCGCGCTCGTGGAACGCATGCCGGAAGAAGACACGATGCGCCGCCTGGCCGCGGAGGTCGGCTACTCCGAGACGGCGTTCGCGCACCCGGAGGACAATGCCTGGCGAGTACGCTACTTCTCGCCGGAGTCGGAGGTGCCGTTCTGTGGACACGCGACCATCGCGCTCGGGGCAGCGCTGGCGATGCGCGAGGGCGACGGCACGTTCGAACTTCGCCTGAATCAGGCCACCATCACCGTGAACGGGCGCGGCGGACCCGACGCCCCGCGCGCATCGCTGCAGTCGCCCGCGACATCGAGCGAACCGGCCGACGATGAATTAGTGGAACGCGCACTCGCGCTGTTCGACTACGACCGCTCGATGCTGAACCCGTCGCTGCCGCCGCTTCTGGCTCGCGCCGGTGCGACGCACCTCGTGTTGGGCCTTCGCACGCGCGAGGCGCTCGCCGCGATGAACTACGAACTCGACGCCGGACGCACGCTCATGCGCGACGCGCAGCTCGTGACGATCGCCCTCGTTCACTCGCGCGATGCCGACAATTACGACGTGCGCAACGCCTTCGCCTCGGGCGGCGTGCTGGAAGACCCCGCAACCGGAGCCGCGGCGGCCGCCTTCGCCGGCGCGCTGCGCGACCGGAACCTGCGCGGCATTGCGCCGATGCGGCTCGTTCAGGGTGAGGACATGGGCGCACGTTCGGTCATCGTCGCCGAACCCGGCGTGACCCGCGGCGGATCCGTGCGCGTGTCAGGCGCGGTGCGTTCGATGATCAGCTAGCGGTAACCGCCGCCGAGCGGCACGTCCGGCCAGCGAGAGCGCGTGGCGCCGCTACCCCAGTCGATCGTCATCCCGCCCCGGTCGAAGCCGCTGCCGCCGTAGCCTTCCATGCCCGAGAACGCGCCGGACGCCTGGGCGAGGACCAGCACGGCCGCGAGGAGCAAGGCGGCCGCGATGCCGGCCAGGGCGATTTTCACGACGCTCCACGGTCGCTCGCCGCGCACCTTGCCGGTCCGGCCGTTGACGACGAAGCGATAGCTCTTGTCCTTGAACCGGAACCCGGCGCTCCACAGCGGCAGCAGGACGTGCTTGAACGTCGTGTCGCTGTGCTGCGTGCGCAGGCCGGTGATGCGCTGCTGATCGCCGCCGATCGCACGCCGGACATCGGTGCGGATGACCTCGTCCATGACCTTCTGCGCGAGGTCGAAGCCTTCGTCCAGATCGACCTGATAGATCTCGCTCGAGAAGCCCGCGAGATAGTCGGCGGTGTAGGGCACGAGGTTGTCGAGATCCCAGGGAGCGAGCCAGTCGGTGATCTTCCGCGGCAGGGTCTCGGTCGCGCCGACCAGCACGTCGTCGAAGTGACGGGTGGTGCGACCGTTCGCCGGGCTCCAGCGGATGCGCGGCTCCTGGCGGGTGCGGGTGACCCGACGACCGTTGACGGTCGTGGTGTAGCGACGGGTGACGTAGTACACGTCCCCTCGCTGGCCGTCGTAGGCGGTCGCTGTGTCGCTGTCGTAGGTCCAGTAAGGCACGTAGACGCCTTCGAGCGAGGTGTCGCCGCGCGCGTGCTCCTTCAACGCCGACGGGGCGAACCAGAGCCCCTTCAGCCACGTCTTGTACGACTCCCGCGCCGCCTCGGCAGTGATGGAGAACGGCAAGAGCCCCTGCGGCTTGATCGGTTTCGCGTCGCCGGTGCCTTTGACGACACCGGTACCGCAGAACGGGCACTCGCCCGAGTGGACATGCGCATCGAGCGCGAACTCGGCCGCACAGGCCGGGCACTCGGTGACGACCTGTTCGCCGCTCGTCGGTCCGGCATCTCGGAGCTGTTCGAGCGCCGTGTGCAGGTCCCGCTCGACGATGGTCGTCCGCGAGGCCGCGATCGCGTTGCGGTGCCCGCAGTAGCGGCATTCGAGCGAATGCGTGCCGACGGCGTAGTCCAGAATCGCGCCGCAGCTCTTGCAGGGGAATCGACGCTCGGTCAGCGCGCTGGTATGCGCTTCCCCGATCGCGCGCGCCGTCGAACCGGCGTCGTGCCACTCGTAGGCCGACTCGCCCCTCGCACCGAGAGGTGCATCCTGCAGGCGCGCCGCGAGCGCCGCGTTCAGCCGTGTCGACAGCGAAGCCGGCCCGCGCTGTCCGCCACCCTCGGCCTGCTCGCCATCCTCACGACCCCCGACAGGCCGCTCACCCGCCACCGTCCCGGCCCCGTCGTCGCTCAGCGAGGCGGCAGCGGCGGGGGACTGCCGGCGGGCGCGCCCTTGCCCGCATCCGTACCGTCGAACAGCGCGGCGACGGCTTCGATCTCCTTCGCCGGCTGCCAGCTCTGCATGCCCTCGGCCCAGACCAGGGTCGCGGGCAGGAGCGTGCCGCGCGCGATCCGCCCGCGCAGCTCCCCGAGGTCGTAGGGACCGTCGATCTGTCCGTCGAGTTCGACGTGGTAGGTCATGTCGGCAGCGGGCCCGCCGGGGAGCGACGGCGGCTTGCTGCCCGGCACGCCACCTCGATCCGGCCGCGCGGCGGTGCTCCCGCCCCCGGTCGCGCCAGTGTCGCCGGCCGGAGCGCCCGGGCCGCCCGGGCCGCCGCCGGCGTTGCCGCCCGCGAGCGCGGTGCCCATGTTGTTGGCCATCGCCATGCCCATGCCCATGCCGATCCCGGCGCCGGCCGCACCGCCGGGGTTCGAGGCCGCGTCGGTCATCGCGTTGCCGGTCTGGTATTTCAGGTACTCGTCGAGGTTGCCGGTCAGCCCGCGACTGGTGCGCTCGTCGAGCGCCTCGGACACCTTCGGCGGCAGGGAGATGTTCTCGACCAGGAGCCGGTTCAACTCGAGCCCGTACTCGGCGAACTCCGGCGCGATGCGACGCGTCAGCAGCTCACCGAGCTGGTCGTAGTTGGCGGCCATGTCGAGCACGGGAATGTCCGCCCCACCGACGATCGAGGCGAAACGGGAGGTGATGATGTTACGGAGCTGGTCACTGATCTCGTCGGTCGTGAAGACCCCCTCGGTGCCGACGATCTCGCGCACGAAGGTCAGGGCATCGACGATGCGCGTGCCGTAGGTGCCGAAGGCCCGCACGCGCAACCCGCCGAACTCGGGATCGCGCAGCATCAACGGTTGCTTGGTGCCCCACTTCAGATCGGTGAAGCGCCGCATGCTGCAGAAATAGACCTCGGCCTTGAACGGCGACTTGAAGCCGGACTGCCAGTTCTGCAGCGTCGTCATGATCGGCAGGTTGCGGGTCTCGAGCTCGTAGGTTCCGGGGCCGAGCACGTCGGCCACCTGACCTTCGTTGACGAAGACCGCGAACTGCGACTCCCGGACGATCAGCTTGGCGCCGTACTTGATCTCGTTGCCGTAGCGCTCGAAGCGATGAACCATCGTGCGCGTGCCGGCACGGGAGTCGGAGTCGTCCGTCCACTCGATGACGTCGACGAATTCGCCGAACAGCTTGTCGAAGAGTCCCATGGCTTCAGGCTCCGGCCACGGCAGGGCCGCTGCTGCGCGCGGACGCCGACTTCAGCGTCGTCTTCAGCTCGGCTTCCATCTGCTCGAGCTGGCGCTCGGCATCGGCACGCCGACGCTTGCCCTCGTCGGCGATCTGCAGGCTCTCCTCGACCGTCGCGATCAGGTTCTCGTTCGCCCGCTTGACGGCGTTGACGTCGAACACGCCGCGCTCGAGTTCCTCGCGAACGGTGCGGTTCGCGGTGCGCAGGTTCTCGGAGTTCTTCTCCAAGAGCTCGTTGGTCAGATCGCTCGCCGCCTTCACGCTCTTCGCCGCTTCCGCCGAACGGAAGATCGTCACCGCCTGGGCCAGCTGCTGGCGCCAGAGGGGCACGGTGTTGACCAGCGTGGAGTTGATCTTGTTGACGAGACCCTTGTCGTTCTCCTGGATCAGGCGAATGCTCGGCAGGCCCTGCATGGCGACCTGACGGGTCAGCCGCAGGTCGTGCACGCGTCGCTCGAGATCGTCGCGACCGCTACGCACGTCCCGCAGTTCCTGGGCGACCAGCACGTCGTCGTTGTTCGCCGCCTTCGCCTCGGCGGCGGGAATCATCGTCTGGTCGATGACGGCGAGCGTCTTCTCGCCGGCGAGAATGTAGGCCTCGAGGTTGTGGAAGTACTCGAGGTTCGCGTTGTAGAGACGATCGAGGGAGGCGATGTCGCGAAGGAGCTGCGTCTTGTGCCCCTCGAGATCGTCGGTGACGGTATCGACCTGTCCGCGCACGCCCTCGTACTGCTGGATGAACTTCGCGACCGGCGAGACCCCGCCGAAGAGTTTCCGCCACAGGCGCACGAACAGGTTCGCGTTCTCGCGCGGATCGTAGTCGGCGACCTCGAAGCCGCGCAGCACGCTGACCATGTGGTTCAGCGACTTCCCGGCCGAGCCGAGGTCCTTGTTCCGCACGCCCTCGAGCATGCTGTCCGAGATGGTCGTGAGTTCCTGCTGCGCCTTCGAACCGAAGAAGATGATCGAATTGCTGTCCGACAGATCGATCTCCTGCATCAGGTTGTCGATGCGCGCGCGCTCGGCGGGGTCGACCTCCTCGTAGGGCACCAGATCGTGCTTGAGCTCCGGTAGCAGCTCGGTGCCCGGCAGGATGGGCGTGTCGGTGGCGTCCATCGTGTCGGTGACGGTGCGGGTCGCCGAGTCGCTCGCGCGGGACGGCTGTTCGGGGGTCGTGGCCATTCGGTCTCCATCGGGGATCGCGGGAGGCGATCGTCAGGGATATCCCCCGATTCTCGCACGCGCCGAAAGTGCGTACCAAACCGGGCGCCGAAGCCGGCGTTTCTTACCGCCCGGCGCGCGTTTCGCCATCGACCCGACCCGGCGGACAATGGCCGACCGCCCTGTTCGAGCGACGCTCAGGTCACCCCTTCGTTCTCGAGCTGCATCTGCAGCACCTCGATCTTGACGTCCAGATCGAGAACGTTGTTCTCGCGGAGCTTCTCCTGCTGCTCGGCGATGACCGTCTCGATCGTGCCGAGCACGCGCCGGAAGTTGTCCTCGAGCACCGGCGCTTCCGGACCGCGATGGGTGCGTGCGTAGCCTTCGGTGACCTGCCTGGCCCCGTCCAGGTAGACCTTCAGGAATTTCCGGGCGCGACGCGCGTCGACCGGGTCGCGCTCGATCGTCTCGAGGATCGCGCGGGCCTCGGTCGCGATGCGGCGCAGGCGGTCGCGAAATTCGACGTTGGGGATGTCGCGGCTCGCGTTCTCGATGGCCACGATGCGCCCCTCGGCCTCGTCGAGCAGCTCGACCAGTTCCTCGGTCGTGATGCCGACAGCGGCGATCTCCGGATCCTTGCGTCCGATGCCGTCGAAGTCGTAGTACAGATAGCAGCCGAGCAATACCGCAAGACCGAGCATCACGCTGCCCGGCAGCCCGTAGCCGGTATGCAGGCCCAGCCAGGCGACGAGAAACATGCCGAGCGAGAGGAGCCCTGCCCCGACCGCGCGATAGCGCACGGTGCTCGCACGTCGTCGCAGGTTCCGCCGGATGGCCTCGTTGTCGAGCCGGATGCCCTTTCGGATCAGCGTGGCAGCCGCGATCGCGAGCCCGAAGCCCACCCCGCGCGCGAGCGCGATCACCTGAAAACCGTCCTGCAACGCGAACAGCGCGGCCGGCAGCAGGGGGAAGCTCAGGAGGTAGAGCAGCCAGCCCCGCCAGAGAATGGGCTGCTTCGCGTCCGGATCGTAGCGCTTGACGGTAACCATGGTCAGCCGATCAGGACCGGCGCCTGCGCGAGCAGCGCCTGGCAGGACACCTGCCCGACGGTGGCGAGCAGGATCATGAATCCGATGACACGTTGCAGAGGCTTTGGCATGGGGGGCTCAGGTGCGGCGCAGCCGGTGGACGCGCTCGTCGAGCGACTCGAGGCCACGGTCGGCGAGATTGCCGAGGCGTTCGGCGCCACTGTAGTGTGCCAGCTCGTCGATGTCGAAGGCCTCGCCGAGAAGATCGTGCACCGTGGCCGCGGGGACCGGAAAGGGCGGGCCTTGCATGCGCGAAGGGTCATAGTCGATCGTCACCAGCAGTCCGTCGCAATCGACGGGCAGCAGGTGTGCCAGATGACGCGCGTAGCGACCGCGAAGCGCGTCGTTCATCGCGATCAGGGACGCGCGATCGTAGACCGCGCCGACACCGTCGAGGTCGGTGGGCGCAAGCTCGAAGAAATCGCCGACGAGCAGTTCGATGCCCGCCGCCGCACCGCGGCCCGACCAGCGCTCGAAGTGGCCGTCCGGTCGATGTCGGTGGGACAGCGCATTCTCCTCGAAGAAGGCGCGTACCGCCTTCTCCGACAACTCCACACCGATCACCGGATGCCCGCGCTCGTGCAGCCACAGTAGATCGAGGGACTTGCCGCAGAGCGGCACGAACACCGGGGTGTCCGCGGCGAGTTCGAGCGTCGGCCAGTGCGCCACCAACCGCCCGTTGGGGCGCGTCTGGTGGAAGCCGATGCGGTCGTCCGACCATGTCTGATGCCAGAAGGCAGGATCCATGCGATGACTCCGGGTTCAGAGCGGAAGATCGAGCTGGGCGTCGGCCGAACCGTCGACATCCGACACGGGTTCGGTGCGTGCAACGGGCTCGAGGGAACCGGCGGGTGACGCGCCGACGGTATCGCCCGGCTCCCATTCCCGCCAGCCCCGCATCATCGGAAAGTAGAGCCCGACGCGCACGGGACGCTGCTCGGTACGCGCGATGATGGCCGCATAGCGATCGAGCTGCTCGCGATAGCGCCGCTGCTCGCGATCGAGAAAACCCTCGGGATCCGCCCCCTCGTGGTCACCGGTCTTGTAGTCCACGATCCAACGCTTGCCGGCCTCGTCGACGAAGGTCCGATCGATGACGACGCGCGTGACCGCGCCGCTGGCACCGAAGGAAACCGTGCCGGGCCCGGTGTCTAGATCCGGCACGCTGAGCGCCCACTCCGAGCGGGCGTGGGCGTGCTGCTGCAGCAACCACCGGCCCCGCTCGTCGTCGAGCGTCGCGTGCACCGCCGCGACCGCGCGCGCGACGGCCTCGGCCATCATCGTGGCGGGCACGCCCAGGTTGCCGAGCTGGCGCCTCAGCGTCTGCGGCAGAGCGGCCAGGGCATCCGGTTCGCGTGCGCTCGGCTGTTCGCTCAGACGTTGCAGCTGTCGGTGGACGACCGTGCCGACGTCGCGGGCTGCGCCACCGGTCCAGGCCCGCACCGGCTCCGCCGCGTCCTCGATGGCGACGACGCGTCGGTGCGGGCGCTCGTACAGCGGCATGGCCGGCGCGGTCCAGCCGGCCGGCAGCCGCTCGAGCCACACCGGTTCGGGCGTCGACGCCGAGCCCGTCGACGCTGTCGTCGTCGGGTCGACCTGCGAGTCCCGCGATCGCTCCGCATCGTCCGGTTCCGGCCGCACGCCCACGGCGTCGAGGGGTGTGTCCGCCCGCGCCTGGAACGTCGGTGCGAGTCGTGGCCAGAGCGGCGCGAGCAGGGAGCCCGCCTGCGGCGCGCCGAGCTCCCCCGAGGCGTCGAGGGTCGCCCGGGCGACCAGGTGCAGACGGTGTTTCGCGCGGGTGCAGGCGACGTAGAGCAGGCGCAGCACTTCCTGTTCGTCACAGCGCTGCCGGGCTCGCCGAACCAGCAGGTTGATGCCGTGGCGTTGCGCGTTCGGCAGACCGGTTTCCTCGATCGGCGCGAGCAGGAGTCGCGGGGCACCGTCCTCCCCGGCCGCCTCGAACCAGTCCAGCAGCTGCACGCCATCCCCACGCGTCCGCTTCTGCAGCGCCGGGAGGATGACGGTGTCGAACTCCAGCCCCTTGGCCTTGTGGAGCGTCATGACCTGGACACGCGCATCCGGTCCCGGGGCCGCGTACAAGGCATCCATGGCCCCCGACAGGACCGCGCGCTGATAGAGCTTGCCCTCGCTCTCCAGCGCCTGCAAGCGCACGAGACAGCGCTCGGCCGCATCCCGATCGACCGCGTCCGCGCAGACGGCCGGTCCACCGAGGCGCAGCCAGCAGGCCTCCACCCACGGCATGACGGACTCGCGCCGCGCACGCCGCACCGCGGGTTCCAGCACGGTAAGCAGGTGACGCGCCCGCACGCGGCCGTCGTCGCTCATCGCCCGCAGGCGAGCGTCGTCCCGAAGGAGATCGACGACCGCCGTGCGCCTGCTGTCCGCCATCAGCACGTGCAGGTCATCGAGGGTCAGACCGGCACAGGGGGAGCGGAGCACGGCCAGCCAGTGCAGGCGATCGTGCGGGTAGCGCAGCGCGAGCGTCAGGGCAAGCAGGTCCCGCACGGCCGCTCGCTCGCCGAGCAGGTCCATGTCGATCGCGCGGTAGTCGATGCCCGCCTGCCGAAGCGCCTCGAACACGGCAGCCGCGTGCGAGCGACCCCGGAGGAGGATGGCGACCGTCCCGGTCTCGTCCAGCGCGAGTGCATCCCCGGCAAGGCTCGCGACCGTCGCCGCCTCGGTCGCCTCATCCGCCTCCACCAGCGGATGGATCTCGACGCCACCCGGGGTGTCGAGGTGGGGGTGCGACGGCGAGTACGTGACCGCGCCGACGGTGGGATCGGCCTCGGCGGGGAAGACGGCCGAGAAGGTCTCGTTGATCCAGTTCACGACGGCAGGCGCCGCCCGGAAGCTCACCTCGAGCGTGAGCGGCTCGAGCACCACCTCGCCGATGCCCCGCGCCTGTGCCTCGCCGAACAGCGCGACGTCACCGTCCCGAAAGCGGTAGATCGACTGCATGGGATCGCCGACGGCGAAGAACGTGCGACCATCGCCCGGTGTCCACCCGCGGACGAGGCGCTCGAACAGCGCGAACTGGCTGCGCGAGGTGTCCTGGAATTCGTCGACCAGCAGATGACGCAGCCGAAGATCCATCGCCAGCGCGAGATCGGTCGGCGCCTCGTCGGTACCGAGCGCGCGCTGCGCTCGCGCCGCCATCTCGACGAAGTCGACGACCCGGTGTTCGGCGAACACGACTTGCAGTTCGGCGAGCAGGGCCGGCAACGCGCCGAGCAGCTGGGCGAGCAACGCCCACTGCTCGTCCGCGTAGCGCGGCAGCGGTAGTCGCGCCGCCTCGTCGAGTCTTTCGACGAACCGGGCGGCGTCGGCCGGCTCGTCCGCCGTCTCGGGATGAAGGCACGCGAGCGCCTCGAGGAACGCCGCCTTGTGCGCGCGAAGCGCGTCGACCGGTACACCGACGAGCGCCGCGTCGTCCTTGCTGGTCGGACAGCCCTCCGTACGCCTTGCCGACTTGCGCACGGTCCCGGTCCCGGTCAGCAACGCATCGCGAACCGCTCGCCACCGCGGCGCATCGTCGGGCGCGTCCGTCGGCAGGGCCTGCAGCTCGAGCAAGGCCGCCGGCGGGGTCCGCACCTTGCCCTCCGGCTCGGCGTCGGCGAGCGCCAGACGCAGTTGCGCGCTGCGGACGAGCGGCGCCACGACGCGCGCCTCGAACCCGGACGGTACCGAGTCGCACAGGGCGGCGAGGTGCTCGGCCACGAGTTCACCGAGGGTCTGCTCGAGAAAGGCGCGAAGCGCCTCGTCGCTCGCACCCGTGTATACGTAGCGTTGCCACTGATCCCGCTTCGCGAGCAGCACCGCCAGCAGCTCCTGCGCGCGATCGAGCCGGTTGTCGAGCTGCAGCATCACGAGATCGAGCCCGTCGAGATGCTCGTCCAGGAAGCGCGAGGCGACTTCACGATAGAGCGGGCGGGCGTCCTCGACCACGCCGCTCGGCGCCCCCAGCGCGGACACCACGGGCAGTCGGTGGGCCAGCTGGGTGGCGAGCGCATCGATGGTCCGGAGCGCAAGCCGCTGCGGGTTTCGAAGCAACGCCCAGCCACGTTCCCGATCGCGCGTCAGCACGGTACGCGCAAGCGCTATGCCGGCGGCCTCGTGTCCGCCCGGCGCGGGCGCGTCGTGGTCCGCGGCCCGCGCGAGGACCCCGATCACCCGCTCGCGCATCTCGCTCGCCGCCTTGCGGGTGAAGGTGATCGCCAGGATCTCCTCGGGCTCCTCGACCGTGGTGAGCAACGTCAGCACGCGCCGGGTCAGCAGCTCGGTCTTGCCCGAGCCCGCGGGCGCCTGGACGATGAACGAGGACGAGGGATCGAGCGCCCGTCGCCGAACGGCATCATCGGCCGGCGCGCTCATGTGGACGCCTCGGCGATGCGGCAGAGCGGCGTGAGCTCGCAGTGGGCACAGGCGCCCTTCCGCGGTGCCACGCGAGCGTCCCCGGCCCGCACTTCCGCCGCCACGGCATCCAGCGCCTCGCTCCAGTGTCGGCGCCAGTCGGCCCAGTCCACGAGTCGATCCTTCGCGACCGTTGCCCCGGGGAGCATGTCCGGTGCTCGCGTGACGCCGGCCCAGGCGCATCCGTGCCGGACCACCTTGGCAAAGCTCGCGCCCTCGATGGCGTCGTCGCCGAGCACGTAGAGCGGCAACTGCGGCGAGGACACGCGCAGATCCGACCAGCTGCCGATCGAGGCAGCGGCGCCACTCTTGTAGTCGATGACGACGCGCCTTCCCGCGACGTCGTCGACACGGTCGAGCTTCACCGTCATGCGCAATCCGACCCGCTCGATCTCGCGCTCCTCCTCGAAGGCGACCACGGCGAAAGGCATGCGCGGTCGCTCGCACTGGACGATCCAGTCGCCGAGCAGACGCTCGAGCCGGCGCTGCTCCAGCCCTTTCAACGGGCCGACTATCTTGCTTCCGTCGAGGGCGACGGCGACGGCGGCGGCGATGCTGCCGGCGAGCGCGTCGTCGTCGAGCGCCATCAGCCGCGCGTGCGTGCCGGTCTCCACCCAGAAGCGCTCGAGTGCAGCGTGCAGCAGCGTGCCGCGCTGCCGAGGGTCGAGCCCGATACCGCCCTCCTCGAGCGGACGCACGTGCAGGCGGTGCAGCGCGAAGGCGCGAAACGGGCAGCTCGCCTGATCCTCGAGCAGCCGGGCGCCGCCGCGCACGTCGACCCCGGCCTCGAGCACCGGTCCCCGCTCGTCGACGAGTCGTTCCAGCCCTGCCGCAGCGGCGATCAGCGCCAGAGGATCCAGCGGCACGATCGGCTCGCGCGCCGCGCCGGCGGACGCGACGGCCGGCGCGCCCGGCTCGGCCAGCACGGCGGCCGGCAAGAGCGTCTGCCCGCCGCGTTCGAGAGCATGGCTCGCGACGAGCTCGTCCGCCGAGCTTCGCCACAGCGCGAACTCGCGTTCGGCGAGTGCGAGTCGCTCGACGACCGACGCCTCGGGCAGGCCGGCCGCCTTCTGGGCGGCGATCGGCAGGAACGGGATCGGCGCGCCGGCCGGCGGCCACGACTCGCTGTCGAGTCCGGTCACCCAGAGTCGATCGAAGGCGATGCCGTGGCTCTCCAGTCGCCCCATGATCTGGATCGGAACGGGCGGGCTCTCGGGCTGGAACACGCGTTCGCGGGCGAGCCGCACGACGATCGCCAGGGCCTCGCGCTCACCGATCGACTCGCCATCGTCCAGCATCTGCAGATCCTGCAGGCAGCCGTGCCAGGCTTGCACTATCTGATACTCTTCGCTGTCGCTGCGTTCGCCGGGCCAACCCAGCGCATGCAGCGCGGCCCCGAAGCGCGCCGCCCAGGTCGATGGCAGGGCGTGATCGCTCGCACGCCCGGCAAGCAACTCCCGAGCGCCACGGGCGAACGCGCTCCCGTGGTCGAGTGCGTCGCACAGGGCCGCCAGGGTGAGGGCATGGTCGCGCGCCTCGCGCAGTCGCCGGTCCAGCTGCTCGCGACGAGTCGACTCTGCCCTCCCGCCCGCAAGATAGGGACTCATCAACAACGCGGACAACTCGCCACCGGCGATACGCGAGTTCATCAGACGGAGCAGCGACAGCGCCGTCCGAACGAGCGGCTGGTCCGCGAGTGGCAGACCGAGCGACAGATCATAGGGACGCTCGCGAGCGTCGATCTCGTTCGGCGTCAGGCCCGGGAAGAAGGCGCGATCGAACGCCCGTCTCACGGCGGCGCGACGCGGCGCGAGATCCGGCACGACCACCCCGAACACGGCGTCGGGCGACCGCTCCAGCGCCTCCCTGACCTCGCTCGCCACATGACGCAGTTCGGCCTCGTCGTCCGCATGCGCGACCGCCCGCACGGGCCCCGCTCGAGCCGGCGTCAGACGCTCCACGACGACGCCCGCCTCGGTCAGCGCCTCGATCAGGGCGCGTTGCTGCGGCGGCTCCTGGAGGAATCCCGCGAGCAGCAGGCGAGCCGGCAGAGCGAGAGACTCCATGTCGTGTGCATCGCGCCCCGATCGGCCGATGCGACCGTGCGACACGACGAGTTCGACGAGATGATCGGACAGGGCGGCGTCGTCCACGAGCCCTTCAGCCTCGCATCGGGCGACGTAGCGAGCCGACCAGCGTCGCCAGGCAAGCTGGTCGTGGGACGGGTAGTCGTCACCGTCACCGAGGCAGCGCCAGGCGAGTCCGATCTGGCGCGCGCGCGCCGCTTGCGCCGCGGCCGCGTCCGGATCGAGGAGCGCCTCGCTCGCCTCGGCACCGAGCGCGCGTCGCCAGAAGCGCTGCTGCACGATGCCCGGCACCCTGACCCGAGTCGACAGGCCCGCGGCCAGCGCGGTGTCGTGCAGCTCGGCCAGCCAAGCGCTCCAGGGCAGGACGCGCGGCGTCTCCCACCACGTCGCACCGTTCCCGAGCTGCCACAGGCCGTGACGGTGGACATGATGGCGAGCCAGTCGCTGATTGACGGTCAGCACGACGGAACCGGCCGCGACGGCCTCGTGAAAGGGTTCGCTGGACACGTGTGGAAGGCGGGCGGAGGGACGTGCGGCGATGGTACACGCCGTGTCGACCGGATCGTCAGACGGCGAAGTGGACGCCGTCCCTCGCCTCTGCCCGCCCGAGCGCCAGAGCCTGCTCGGCGCGCGCGACGAGTGCCGTCGTGCATTCGCCCTCGTCCAGGCAGGCGACACCGGCGGACAGCGTGGCGAGGTGGTAGACGCCCGCGACGGTGATCGGCGCGCCGATGGCTTCCAGGCGCCATTCGCCGACCGTGCGGCGAAAATTCGCCGTCGCGTCGAGTCGCACCGCAAGGAGGAGTCTGCCGTCGTCGGTCGGCGCGAGCAAGGCATCCCGCGGACCGGCCACCCGCAAGCGGCGCAGCACCTCGACCATCATCGTCTCGCCGAGTACCTTGCCGAAGCGCGCATCGAGCGCCGCCCGGCGATGGAGTTCGAAGGCGACCACGACAAGCCGGGTCGGACTGCCGGCAAACAGGCTCCCCTTGGCGACGGCGAGCAGGTTCCTCTCGAATTCCACCCGAGACGGCGAACCGGCCTGGATCGGCAGGCTGCCTATCAGCGGCGACGCTTCCCAACGCCATGTCGCCCGCTCCTCGTCCGAACGCGGCGGCGCGATCGTCGTCCCGTTGCCTGACCGGTCTCGATGGCGCTTGGCGATTCGCCTGCCGAGAGCGGCGAGCGCGCGATGGACAACGCTTGAGGGGATCTCGCCGTCTCCAGTTTCAGCGGGTCCGGAATGATAGCTGCAAGACCCCGACGTCAATCGTGAACGACAGTGACGCGCGCGGCGCCGTTTCGCGAGCGCCCAGCTATCATTTCCTTCCCTCACCCGACATGCGGATCACATGCCCGAGAACTCCATCCTCGTCACCGGCGGTGCCGGCTACATCGGCAGTCATGTCGTCAAGTTGCTCGGTGAGCGCGGCGAACGGGTCGTGGTGCTGGACGATCTGTCCACCGGCAACCCCGAAGCGGTCCTGCACGGCACGCTCGTCGAGGGCAAGACCGGGGACATCGAACTCGTCCGCCGCCTGATCCGCGAGCACGACATCGATACCGTCATGCATTTCGCCGCGCATACCATCGTGCCCGAGAGCGTGACCAACCCGCTCAAGTACTACGGCAACAACACCTGCAGCACGCGCAACCTGCTGGAGGCCTGCCAGGAGGAGCGCATCGCGCACTTCATCTTCTCATCCACCGCCGCGACCTACGGCATCCCGGGCGATGCGGACACGCCCTGCCGCGAGGACCTGCCGACCGCGCCGATCAACGCCTACGGCATGTCGAAGCTGATGTCCGAGGCGATGCTGAGCGATCTCGGTGCCGCCACCGATCTCAAGCACGTCATCCTTCGCTACTTCAACGTGGCGGGCTCGGACCCCGACGGGCGCATCGGTCAATCGACGGACAAGGCGACGCTGCTGATCAAGGTCGCCGCCGAGGTCGCGCTCGGCAAGCGGGATGCCCTGTACGTGTTCGGCACGGACTACCCCACGCCGGACGGTACCGGCGTGCGCGACTACATCCATGTCACCGATCTCGCCTCGGCCCACCTGGCCGCGCTCGACTACCTGCGCAAGGGTGGCGACTCGACGCTGGTCAACTGCGGCTACGGTCACGGGTTCAGCGTGCGTCAGGTCATCGACGCCGTCGAGCGGGTGCACGGCGAGAAGTTGAAGGTGATCGAGGAGCCGCGACGCGCGGGCGACCCCCCGTCACTGATCGCGGCCGTCGACAAGATCCACGACACCTTCGACTGGACACCGGTCCTCGACGACCTGGACACGATCGTGAAGACCTCCCTCGCCTGGGAGAGGACGTTGACGGAGCGATCGCACAACCGCAAGCGCTGACGCGCAGGCTTCCCGACTCAAGGGCGGGAGGTCGAGATGCTCGTCTGCACGGGAGCACCGTGCAGGTTCGTCGCCTCGGTCGGCGTGTAGTCGCCGCTGCCGGCGTCGCTGAGCGTGACCGCCACGTTGGCGCCCGAATACGGCCCGTTGCTCCGGTCGAAGCCCGAGGTTCCGACCACGACGACGACGGTCCCCTCCGAGGACTGCTGCGCGGTGGCGATGTCGCTGTCGACCTCGAAGCTGGCCGGACCGATCGTCCAGCGCCGCGAGGCGTCCAGCGCGGCCGCGTCGCCCGGGGCCACGGCAAGCTCGCCCGACGTGTCGCCGCCAGCGGTGTTCACGGCTCGGCGCCGGCGTCGGGGCCGGCAGCCTGCTCCCCGGTCTCGGCCATCGTGCCCCCCGATGTGGGATCGAGGGGAGCGGGCGCCGAATCGTCACCGCCGCCGCCTGAACTGCAGCCGACCGTCAGGACGCCGGCAAGGAATCCGAGGGCGATGAAACGTCGAGCGTGCATGCGCGTGGCTCCTCCCGCAGGAGCCGCCACCGCAGCAGCGTCCGCGGACGAGCCGTGAAATTCACGTCGAGGCCCGCGTATCCCGATGGCCCTCAGAGCACGTGATCGAGCTGCAGCCGACCGTCACGGGCGAGACGCGCCGCGAGAATCTCCGAGATGAAGCGGTAGTAGTGCAGGTGCACCTTCGGGGGCAGCTCGCTGAGCGACTCGCTGGTCACCTCGAGCACGCTGACCGGCGTGAGCGCCATCGTCTCGCGGGTCTCGGGCGCGCCGTTGATGAACCCGAGTTCGCCGATGCAGTCCCCTTCCCCCCGCACACCCAACAGATCGCCGTTGCTGCTCACCCGAACCAGGCCGTCGGTCAGGATCATCAGGCGACGTTCCACGTTGCCCGGCTGGAGCAGGACATCACCGGGGACGAAGCTCCGCACCCGCACGAGTTCCAGCAGCTGAGCGATCTCGACATCCGAGAACGACAGGAAGAACGACTGACGCTGCAGCTGACGGATGAACCGCTGTTGGGCCGGCGGGCGTTCCTCGACGATGCGAAAGCGCTCGACGAAGGGCATCAAGGCGTCGCGCATGGCGCGGCCCGACTGGAAACGCAGCTCCGGCTTCTTCTGCAGCGCACGCGCCAGCACGTCGGACAGCTCCAGCGGCAACGCCGGGCGCACGTCGGCCAGGCGCGGCGCGCTCTGGTGGACGACGGTGCGGAAGAGATCCTTGACCTTCTTGGCCTTGAACAGCTGTCGCCCCGTGAGCAACTCGAACAGCACGGTCGCCAGCGAGTAGAAGTCGCTCGCGGGCCCGAGTTCGCGACCGAGGATCTGCTCCGGCGACATGTAGTTCGGGGTGCCGAGCGTCGGACCCTGACGGGTGAGGCCGGCCTCGCCCGACAGTCCGACCGCGATGCCGAAGTCGAGCAGTTTCACCTCCCCGCTGTCGGCGAGCATGATGTTCGCCGGCTTGATGTCCCGGTGCAGGATGCCCTGGGCATGCGAGTAGTCGAGCGCCAGGCAACAGTCGGCGACCACCGCGAGTGCCCGGTGCGTGGCCAGTTGCTCGCGCCCCTTGCCGTACTCCTTCAGCGAACGCCCGTTGACGATCTCCATGACGAGGTAGTTCAACTCTTCGTACTGCCCGGCGTCGTGCACCGTGACGATGTTCGGGTGGGTCAGTCGACCGGCGGCGACGATCTCGGTCTGGTAGGCACGCTGGGCACCGGGCACCTTCCCGGTCGACACGTGTGCCTCCCCGATGGGGGACAGCTTGACCGCGACCTCGCGCCCGAGCACTTCGTCGGTGGCGCTGTGCACCACGCCGCAGGTTCCCGAGCCGACTCGACCGCCGAGTCGATACCGACCGATGCGCTCGGGCACCTTGATCGACAGCGGCTTGATCGGCGGCTTGACGGGCGGCTTGACGGGCGGCGCGACCGCTGCCTCGTTCGGCGGCTCGGCAGGCTTCGCGGTCGGCAGCCCGGCCGGCGCACCTGTCGAGGACTCAGGTGGCGACCCGGGGGGCGACCCAGGCACCGACCCAGGCACCGACCTCGGCGGCGGCCCGAGCGAGGCGGCATCGGCAACGGGAAGCGGCGGACCGACGAAGGGCGTGACCGCCGATTCGTCACCGGTCGCCGGCACCGAAGAGGAAACGCCCTCGGGCGCCTCGTTCGCGGTCGATCCGTCAGTCCTCACGAGGACCTCGTCGACGCGCGACGGCTCGGCGTTGGACGCTGTCGGCCGGCCGCGCGAGGCGACGACGTGAAATCGTCCGATGGCGAGCACGAGGCGATGGGCGGACCGTCGGGTGCGATGGCGGAAACCTCGATCATATCACCAGGATCCTGCGTGACTTTTCTTCCGACACATCCGCTGCCGCGAGCCTCGAACCCGGTTCCAGCGAGACCGACTCGGGCGCGGCGTCGAGCGCGGGTCCGGACGCGGCCGACGGCAGCATCGCCTCCATGATCCCGACCAGCACGATGAGCCACAGGAAGGCGATGCCGACGCTCGTCACGAGGCGCACCTCGAAGGTATGCCGCACCACATGCGCCAGCAGCGTCAGGCTCCAGACGAGCAGCGCGAACTCGGCGAGCGCGCCGTTCGCCGACACTTCGCTGCCGGGGCCGGTCGGACGGGAGAGATACACCGGAACGGCCGCGAGGTTGATCACCGCACTCGCACCGCAGAGTCCGCCGAAGGCCTGTTCGAACCGCCCGGGATGACCGACGAGCGACAGGGCGACACGCAGCGTGAGGGCGGTGAAACCCAGGTCGAGCACGACGTGCGTGACGGCGCGCCCGAGACCATGGAAGCTGCCGAGGGCGGCGAGGTAGGTGACGACGGCCACCGCGACGCCGACCTGCATCTGTGTGGCGCCGCCGGGCAGCTCCTGCGGACGCCCCGCGAGCACGGCGATGCGGAAGTACTGGCGGAACAGCTCGAACACGGGCGGGACCGGGAAGGACGGGAGCGCCCGATGGTAGCACCCGCGCGTGTATGATCCCGGCCCTCGCAGAGCCCCTGAAAAATCATGTACCAGCCCGGCAAGCCCGTCAGCCTGAACGAACGCTTCCGGGGCTATCTGCCCGTCGTCGTCGACGTGGAGACGGGCGGCTTCGACGAGCGTACCGACGCGCTGCTCGAGATCGCCGCCGTGCTGCTCGACTTCGACGACCGGGGTCGTCTGCATCCGGTGAAGAGCCTGACGACGCACGTCGTGCCGTTCGACGGCGCGAACCTCGAGCCGCGCTCACTCGAGATCAACGGCATCGATCCGTTCCATCCCCTGCGAGCCGCGCGTGAAGAGCGCGAGGCGTTGACGCACATCCTCGAACCGATTCGCAAGGCGGTCTCCAGGGCCGACTGCACGCGCGCGATCCTGGTCGGTCACAACGCGTTCTTCGATCTGAAGTTCCTCAACGCCGCCGTGGAGCGCGCGAACGTCAAGAAGAACCCCTTCCATCCATTCAGTTGCTTCGACACGGTCTCCTTCGGCGGACTCGCCTACGGCCAGACCGTGCTTGCCCGGGCGGCCGATGCCGCAGGGCTCGACTGGAACACCGACGAGGCCCATTCGGCCATCTACGACACCCGCCAGACGGCCGAACTCTTCTGCCGCGTGGTCAATCGCTGGGAGGCGCTGCACGAGGCCTTCGGCGACGCGGACCTGCCGACCTGAAAGGCCCGGCGAGCGAAGGCCGGTGAGCGAAGGCCGGTGAGCGAAGGCCCGGTGAGCGAAAAAAGGATGAGCGCTCCGCAAATGCAACGTGGATGCACGGCTTCGGCCGGCGAACGTGGTATGACGGGCGGATGAAAAGAATTGCCCTCATTCTCCTCGCCCTGCCCCTGCTCCTACCCTCACCGGCCCGAGCACAATCCGCGGTCGACGAGCGCGCCATCATAACGGCGGTCAATGCGCTCGATGCCGCCGTCGACGACAAGGACTGGAAGGCCGTGCGCGACCTTCTGCTCGACGAGGTCAGCATCGCCCTGCCGAACGAGGAGCCGGCGACGGTGCCAGCGGACGAGCTGGTCGAGCGTTGGAGAGCATCGCTGCACGAGGACAAGACGAGCTTCCACCTTCGCGGCGGGGAGCGCGTCACCTTCGACGGGGCGGACAGCGCCGTGCTGCGATCCCGCGCCCATCTCTGGCAGCGCCTGCCGGGCATCGCGGGTGACGATCGCTACGAGCGCTGGGCGGACTACCACCACGAACTCGACCGCACGGACGACGGCAACTGGCGTGTGCGTCACCTCGGTTACGTGACGCGGCTGGAGCAAGGCAACCTCGCCGTCCTCGCCCATCGCCTTCCTGCGCCGCCGGCGCCCGACGAGACGCCGCCATCGGCAGCTGATGACGCCGGAGACGATCCGGAGCCGGACAACGGCACGGCCGAACCGGACGAGGCAGACGCGCCTGATGAGTCGGCCGAGTCGCCGGCCGAGTCGCCCGGTGAGGATGCGGCCGGCAAGGACGGTGCCGGCGACAGTGGGGCCGCCGGGGAAGACTCCGCGCCCGCGGACGCCGATTGAGCGCGGGCTTCCCGCGCCGTCCCCGCCGAATCCCGTGAGCGAGACCGAGAGCGGCGACGGGAGCGGGCTGCGTATCGACGATCGTCTGTCGATTCCGTACGCAGAGATCGAATGGCAGGCCGTCCGTGCCCAGGGCGCGGGCGGTCAGAACGTCAACAAGGTGTCCTCGGCGGTCCACTTGCGGTTCGATATCCCGGCGTCCTCCTTGCCGAATCCGGTCAAGACGCGTCTGCTCGGCGTGCGTGACCGGCGCCTGAGCTCGAGCGGCGTCTTCGTCCTCAAGGCGCAGCAGCATCGCCGCCAGGATCGCAATCGCGAGGACGCGCTGACCCGCCTGGCGGATTTCGTGCGCGAGGCGTTGGTGACCCGGAAGGTGCGCCGACCGACCCGACCGTCGCGTGGCGCGGTCCAGCGGCGCATCGATGCCAAGACGAACCGCTCGCGCGTCAAGCGGACGCGCGGCAAGGTCGACGACTGGTGAGGCGGACTCAGGCCGCGGCGGCGTCGCTCGCCTTGTCGACCAGCTTCTTGAGCTCCCCGCTCTCGGCCATCTCGGACACGATGTCACACCCGCCGACCAGCTCGCCCTCCAGGTAGAGCTGCGGGAAGGTCGGCCAGTCCGACACGCCCGGGAGTGTCTCCCGAATGGCCGGATCCGCGATGATGTTGACGAAGGCGAACTCACGCTCGCACGCCTTCAGCGCCTCGGCGGTACGCATCGAGAAGCCGCACATCGGCAGCTGGGGGGTGCCTTTCATGTAGAGCAGCACCGGGTTCTCGGCGATCTGCTGGCGGATGCGCTCGTTGACGTCGCTGGGCTGCTCGGACATGACGGCTCTCTGGGTTCGGTGGGCGGGGCGCGCCGATCGGCTGGCGCACCGTGACAAGGATGGGGCCGCCGGACCGCCGCCGCAAGATCCGCGCGACGACGAACCGGCACCGAAGGAAACTCAGGCCGTCGCGAAGCGCTCGGAGGTCTTCGCCCAATCCACCGTCTCGAAGAACGCGTCGATGTAGTCGGGCCGCTTGTTCTGATATTTCAGGTAGTAGGCGTGCTCCCACACATCCAGCGCGAGAATCGGCGTGCCCTGGGTGTCCGCGACCTTCATCAGCGGGTTGTCCTGATTCGGCGTGCTGGTGACGTGCAGCTTGCCGCCCGAGACGATCAACCAGGCGAAACCCGATCCGAAGCGCGTCGTGCCGGCCTTCTTCAGTTCTTCCTTGACGGCGTCCATCGAGCCGAACGCGCCGTCGATCGCCTTCGCGAGCGCGTCGCTCGGGGCGCTGCCGCCGTCGCACATGCTGTTCCAGTAGAGGATGTGGTTGTAGTAGCCGCCGCCGTTGTTGCGCACGGCAGGCGACGTGCTGGCGTCGACGCTCTTCATCACGTCCTCGAGCGAGGCATCGGCATGCGGCGTGCCGTCGACGGCACCGGTGAAGTTCTTGAAGTAGGTGCGGTGATGGCGGTCGTAGTGGATTTCCATCGTCTGCGCGTCGATGCTCGGCTCGAGTGCGCTGTAGTCATAGGGAAGATCGGGGAATTCGAAAGCCATGCGAGACTCCTGATTGACGGTGACGAGGGATCGGCACGAAACCGGCGGTGTTCCTGCCGGCGTGCTCGGTACGACATCGAACTCGGGATGGTCGCACCGCCGCTTGCCGGCTGGCAAGGGGCGAGCAAGGTCTGCACCCCCGGGCGATCTCGGCCGGCTCCTGCAGATCCCGGGCGACCGGCGTGCGCCGTCCCGGGCGGCAGGTCTTGGCCCTTTCGCTGACCCTCTCGCTGACGAGCACCTCTCGCTGCGGCCGATGGGTCGGACACGTCACCGGCAAGGCGTCATGCCGAGAACGAGCTTCGCAGAACGCACCTGAATCCGAGACCTGATGGACCACACGGCTTCACGGTGGCGCGGCCGTTCGAGCCGCTTCCGCCTGATGGCACGGTAAATGGTGAAACACGCGACCTGCCGCTCGACCGAATCGCTGACCGGACGCTAGTGTCCCGCATGACCGAATCCGAGCACACGCCGACTCTCGGTGGCGCACGAGATCGCCCGTTGGCGCTTGCCTTCGTCGATATCGATGCCTTCGAGATGGTCAACGACACGCGCGGGCATGCCATCGGTGACGCGCCGTTGAAAGACACTGCCGATCGACTGGAGCAGATCGCGAGCGACGAGCAGGTCGCTGCCAGACTCGGTGGCGACGAGTTCATGCTGTTGTTCCCTGCGGCGGCCCCGGAGACGGTCACGAGCACGCCTGGTAGCGTACGTGAGCGTCTGCAGCAGCCGCTGCGACTGCCGAGCGGACTCGTCCGGTAGCCCCGGGGCGGCATCGGCGCGGCGTGAGTCGACGACCCCGGGGCGACTGAAAGCCGTGTCTCGCGAGAAGCAGATCTCGCGATGCACGCGTCGAGGCGGGATCGGCTCGCGGATGCGCGCTCGCGTCAGTCGCCCTGCAGGCTGCCTGACCATTCGCTCGATCGGCCACCTGGTGGACTCCATCGCGACGCGTGCCGTGTCAGTGGTTGTGCCGCGGCAGCGATTTTCGGACGCTTCGGTATTTCAAGGCCCGCTCCAGCGTCGCTCCGTCGGCTAGCTGCCCCGTCCCCTCGCGCGCGATCTCCTGCCACGGGGTCTGGCTCGGCGGTGCCTGCATCGGGCCCGCCACCTTGCGTGCCTTCCACTCGGCCTCGTCGACCAGCGCGTCGCACCGCCCGGCGTTCAGATCGATGCGAACCGTGTCGCCGGTCCGTATCCATGCGAGACCACCACCGGCGGCGGCCTCGGGCGAGGCGTTCAGGATCGACGGGCTGTCGGCGGTGCCCGACTGACGCCCGTCGCCGATCGTCGGCAGGCTCATGACCCCCGCACGGATCAGCGCGTCCGGTGGTTGCATGTTCACGACCTCGGCCGCGCCCGGCCAGCCGGTCGGGCCGCAGCCGCGGATGACAAGGATGCAGTGCTCGTCGATCTCCAGGGCGGGATCGTTGATCCGGTCGTGGTAATCCTCGGACCCTTCGAACACGACCGCCCGCCCCTCGAAGACGTTCTCGGAGCCGGGTGTCGAGAGGTAGCGCTCCCGATAGTCGTCGGTGATCACCGAAGTCTTCATGATCGCCGTGTCGAACAGGTTGCCCGTCATCACGCGGAAGCCCGCTGCCTTCGCGAGCGGCTCGCGACGTGAACGGATCATCTCCCGGTCATGACTTTCCCGATCGTCGAGGTTGTCGCGCATCGGCTTGCCGGTGACGGTCATCGCGTCGTGCAGAAGCCCCGCCTCGCGCAGCTCCCACATGACGGACGGCACGCCGCCCGCGCGGTAGAAGCGCTCGCCGAGATACTTTCCGGCGGGCTGCATGTTCACGAGCAGATCGACGTCGTGTCCGTAGGTCTGCCAGTCGTCGGGCAGGAGCTCGACCCCGACGTGGCGGGCGATCGCGGTCAGGTGCGGCTGGGCGTTGGTGGAGCCACCGATCGCGGAGTTGACGATGATCGCGTTGAGAAAGGCCTCGCGCGTCATGACGTCCGACGGCTTCAGGTCCTCGTGCGCCATCTCGACGATCCGCCGACCGGTCGCGAGCGCCATTGCCGGGCGCTCGGTGTAGGGTGCCGGAATCGCCGCGCAGCCGGTCAGCGACATGCCGAGCGCTTCGGCCAGGGCGTTCATCGTCGAGGCCGTACCCATGGTGTTGCAGTGACCGGATGACGGTGTCGAGCCGGCGGTCGCGGTGATCATGTCCTCCTCCGTCAGTTCGCCCGCGGCGACCCGCCGGCGCATGCGCCAGATGCAGGTGCCCGAGCCCATCAGCGCGTCCCCGTCCCAGTAGCCGTCGAGCATCGGGCCGCCCGACAGCACGATCGCGGGGATGTCGACGGTGGCCGCGGCCATCAGGCAGGCAGGCGTGGTCTTGTCGCAGCCGGTGGTGAGCACGACGGCATCGATCGGGTAGCCGTGCAGGATCTCGACCAGCCCGAGGTAGGCGAGGTTGCGGTCGAGCCCCGCGGTCGGACGGCGTCCGGTCTCCTGGATCGGGTGGACCGGAAACTCCATCGGAATGCCGCCTGCCTCGACGATGCCGTCGCGCAGGCGCGTGGCGAGTTCGAGGTGGATGCGGTTGCAGGGCGAAAGATCCGAACCCGTCTGGGCGATGCCGATGATCGGCTTGCCGCTTCGGAGCTCCTCGAGGGTGTAACGCTGATTGGTATAGCGCTCGAGGTAGAGCGCCGTCTGATCGGGCCGGTGCAAGTCGGCGAACCACTCGCGGCTGCGGAATCGGCGACGTTCGTTCATGGACGGTCCGGACGACGAGGAGGACGCGTCCTACCCTACACCGCCGAACCCGCGAACGCGTCGACGACCGTGTCCGATAGCTCGAATTCACCATCGTCCCGTGCCCGGCACGTGACGGTCGTCGTCGTCGCGCCGCGCGTGCGACTCATCGCTATCCGGACGTGGACTGACGCCGCCTGCGGCCTGCCCGAACGGCACCTCGACCACCACGACCAGTCCGACGATCACCGGCACCGTGCCGCCCGCCGGCGGTTCGACCGAGCGCGACGATCAGTGCGAAGGCGGCCGGTCTCGACGGTCCGGGTGTTCGGTCAAGAGGCGTCATCCAACGACCCGATCACCGGGATGGCGCCTTCCGATCGCCCGGACCGCGGGAATCCGACCGTCCGACGATCAGTTCGACGGACCCGAGTTCGAGACCATCAGGATCGCGTCGCCGTCCTGGACCACCGTGATGCCCAGACGCGTGAGCGCCGCGTCGCCCGAGAAATCGGTGCCCAGCTCCGCACGTGTCGCAGCCGACAAGGAGAACTCGCCATCGTCCGCGACCAGACAGTCGAGCGAGACGATCGAGCCGCCCGATCCGAGCGTGAGGAAGGTGCTCGAGCTCGCGCTGATCTCGATCCTCGTGCGCGGATCCGCGCCGGCGTCCCAGCGGTACACCGTGTCCGCGGTGACGTCCGTGCCGGCGGTGACGACACCGGTCAGTGGCGCGACATCGACGACGCTCACGTTCGCGAAGGCAGGGAAGTCGGCGCCCGGGATGTCGACCGTCAATCCGTCCGGCACCGGCGCCGGGAACGGCACATCCTCGTCGATGCCGTAGAAGGGGAATCCGAACGTTTCCCGCTTCAGTACGGTCAGCCACGTGCCGGCAGGGCTGCTCAGGGTGATCGTCTCGCCCGCGTCGAGGAACTCGATGTCGCCGAGCATGCCGGGCAGGTCCATCCGGTCCCCGAAACCGCCGAAGTCGCCGGCGTCGATCTCGCTCACCGAGCAGGTATCGATCGCCGGACCCAACGCCTCTACCGCTGTTCCTGCCGGCAACGGGGACGCGATCCCGACGAATCCGGCGGAGAAGGACCCGGACTCCGGATCGCCGGCGTCGCCCTGATCGATCACGATCGTACCCAGACGCAACACCTCGCCCGAGACCGGATCTGCACCGCCTCCGGCCGTCGGGGGGACGACGTCCTCGTCGATGCCGGCGTCGACGACATCGCTCGGCGGCGCGTCGGGCGGTTCCATGCCGGTCGAGCCGACACCGGTTGTCGGCGTTCCGGACGCGTCGGCGTCAGCGGTTCCTGCGCCGTCGCCCGGCGCACCGGGCGGGACGCCAGCGGCATCGTTCGCCGGAACGGTCGGCGTGTCCTCATTCGCCGTGATCGGGTTCGGCGGATCGGCCGGCGAGTCGTCACCGGAAGAGCTGCAGGCGCTCAGGCCAGCAGCGATGCACGCCGACATCATCACCGTCAGGACGCGATTTCCGGTTGTCTTCATGAAGACGCATCGTTCCTGGCAGGGCGCGATGCGCCGGCTGTCCACGGTAGCAAGCCACCCCGAGCACTGTCGGATCACCCCGTCAGTCTTTCGGATAGCGCGCCACTCGCGCTCGATCGGCCCCGCAACCCGTGAAACGCCCGGCACGGCGCCCTGTTGGCTCGATCGGACACCTGTACTACCATCGACGGCCGCCGACGGCACTGACCTCCGCTCATGACCTCACTGATGGCCGCCTACGGCCGACTCCCCGTCACGATGGCGAGCGGCGAGGGTGCGGAACTGCGCGACACGACCGGGAAGCGCTACCTCGACGCGCTCGGCGGCATCGCCGTCTGCGCCCTCGGGCACGCCGACCCCGCGGTCGCCGAGGCGATCGCGCGGCAGGCGCGCACGCTGCTCCACGTCAGCAACCTCTACTCGGTCCCGGCGCAGGAAGCGCTCGGAGAGACGCTGTGCCGCATCGCCGGCATGGACAAGGCCTTCTTCTGCAACTCGGGCGCTGAGGCGAACGAGGCCTGCATCAAGATCGCGCGTCTGCACGGCCACGCCAAGGGCATCGCGACCCCGACCATCGTCGTCATGAACACGGCCTTCCACGGCCGCACACTCGCGACCATCGCCGCCACCGGCAACGAGAAGATCCGACACGGCTTCGGTCCGGTCACGCCGGGCTTCGTGCACGTGCCCTTCGACGATGCCGAGGCCGTCGCCGCGATGGGCGACTCTCGCGAGGATATCGTCGCGGTGATGGTCGAGCCGGTCCAGGGCGAAGGCGGCGTCCGTGTGCCGTCTCCCGGCTACCTCGCGCGCCTGCGCGACATCTGCGACGCGCGCGGCTGGTTGCTGATCTGCGACGAGATCCAGTCGGGCATGGGGCGCACCGGTCGCTGGTTCGCCTATCAGCACGACGCGGCGCGACCGGACGTGGTGTCCGTCGCCAAGGCGCTCGGCAACGGCATGCCGATCGGCGCCTGTCTCGCCCGCGGTGACGCGGCCGCACTCATCCAGCCCGGTAGTCACGGCACGACCTTCGGCGGCAACCCGCTTGCCTGCACGGTCGGCCTCACGGTCGTCGGGGAGATCGAGCGGCGCGAACTCGTCGAACGGGCCGACGTGCTCGGCGAGCGACTGATGGACGGCTTCCGAGCGGCGTTGCACAACCGCCCGGGCGTCGTGGACATTCGCGGCAAGGGCCTGATGGTCGGCATCGAGCTCGACAAGCCCTGCGCCGACCTCGTCGCGCGTGCGCTCGAGGCCGGGCTGCTGATCAACGTGACCGCGGGCAACGTCGTGCGCCTGCTCCCGCCGTACATCCTGAGCGACGCCGAGGCCGACGAGATCGTGCGCCGCGTCTCGTCGCTGATCGGCGAGTTCCTCGACGAGAACGCGGACCTGCCCTCCACCCCGACGTCACACGGCGAGCGGCCGGCCTCCACCGCGAGCGTTTGAACCGATGCGTCACTTCCTGACCGAGCTCGACCTGTCGGCCGACGAGTTCCGCGCGATCATCCGTCGCGGCGCCGAGTTTCGGGTCGAGCACGAGAACGGCGCCGGCGAATCGCTGATGCCGCGCCGCACGCTGGGCATGATCTTCGAGAAGTCCTCGACGCGCACGCGCGTCTCCTTCGAGACCGCGATGACGCAGCTTGGCGGGCACGCGATCTACCTCTCCCCGAACGACACCCAGATCGGGCGCGGCGAACCGATCGAGGACACCGCCCGCGTGCTCTCCGAGATGGTCGACATCATCTCGGTGCGCACCTTCTCCCACGACTCGCTCGAGCGCTTCGCCGCGGCGAGCCGCGTGCCGGTGATCAACGCGCTGACCGACCTGCTGCACCCCTGCCAACTGCTCGCCGACATGCAGACTTTCCAGGAGGAATCGGGCGACATCGCCGGCAAGCGCGTGGCCTGGGTCGGCGACGGCAACAACATGTGCAACTCGTACATCAATGCCGCGCGACTGCTCGGCTTCGAGCTTCGCATCGCCTGCCCGGACGGCTATGTGCCGGACCCGGTGACGCTCGCCGCAGCCGGGGATAACGCGCGCCGCGTCGCCTCGCCGGAAGCCGCCTGCGAGGGCGCCGATCTCGTCGTGACCGACGTCTGGGCCAGCATGGGACAGGAGAGCGAGCAGGCCGCACGCGAGGAGGCGTTCGCGGGCTATCGGGTCGACGGTCGAATGATGCAGGGCACGGCAGAGGGCGCGCTGTTCATGCACTGCCTGCCCGCGCACCGCGGCGAGGAGGTCACGGCAGACGTGATCGACGGGCCGATGAGCGTGGTCTGGCAGGAGGCCGGCAACCGGCTGCACGCGCAGAAGGCGTTGATCGAGTTCCTGCTCGGCTGAAGCGCCCGGCGCCCCTTGCTCCGAAGTCAGGGCTCAGCTGTCAGGGCTTGCCTTGCAGAACTCGATCGTGACAGCCCGGCCGTCAGGGTCCGACCGTCAGGGCCCGACCGTCAGGGCCCGGACTCGGAGCCCGTAGCCCGGTGCCGCGAATTCAGAGCCCGGTTTCGTTCGCTGCGTCTCGAATGGCCGAGGGCGGGGTGTAGGTCAGCGAGAACAGCAGCGCGTTGCTCGCCCCCGACGCGGTCTCGACGCGGCTCTTCTGCCGCCGATAGCGGTACGAGGCCGCTGCTGTCCACGCCCGCCTGAACCGGTAGACGATCTTCGGCTCGAGGCTCAGGAAGCGCCGTGCGAACCGGTCGTCCGGGTTCGCGCCGAGTCGGTCCGGCTCGTAGGCACGCGCCCGGAACGACACGTCGAGCAGCGGTGACAGCGTGCGGTTGACGTCGACGATCAGCTCCTGCGTCTCGACCTGCGTGCCGATGCTGCTCGGCTGCACATCGACACCGAAGCGCGCCGAGTAGCGCGTGATGCCGGCATCCTTCGTCAAGGTGACATTGGCCAGCCACCCGTCCTGCTCGGACTCGAGCGATGCGAGACGCTCGGGATCGAAAGTCTCGTTCTCCTGCAGATCCGACGGACGATAGGTGTCGGTGTCGTCGCTGGTGTTCGTGTAGATGCCTGCCTGCACGCCGCCCTTCAGCGTCTCGGTCAACTCGCGTTCGTAGCCGAGCCGAAAGCTCTGCGTGGTGGACAGGCCGAGCCGCCCCCGCGGACGGCGGAAGATGTCCAGCTCCCCCTCCCGCTCCAGCTGGTTGAAGTCGTTCGTCTCGGCCTCGAGATCCGCCTCGTAGCGACTGACGGCGGCAATGGCCGACACGCTCGAGATCGGCGTCAGCGCGTACCGCCAGGTCAACGCGAGCTTGAGCTCCCGGTAGTCGTCCAGTTCGCCGTCGGGGGTGAAGATGCCGACGCCCTCGGTCTCGCTCGACACCTCGTCGATGGGCAGCGGCGCGCCGTCCTCGGCCTCCGGAACGAGGTTCGGATTGGAGGCGCCCGGCTGGTTCTGCGCGTTGTAGAGCCCGATATAGCGCGTGTAGATCGCGTCTTGCGGGCTCGGCAGATCGTGATCCACGGCCGTGAAGGTCAGCTGCGCCTCGAGGCCGACCCGGCGCGACAACGCATGCGTGATCCGCGGGGCGACGATGAACTGGCGGCGGGCCACGTTGCTGCGCTGGGTGACGACCCCGCTGTCGGTCGCCTCGGCGGCCGCGCTCGAGAGATCGGCCGAGATGTCCCGGCTCGGCGTGTCCTGCTTGAAGTTCAGGTCGACGCCGTACTTCGTACGCTCGTTGCCGGTCGTCGTGTCGAGAAAGAGGACCCGGTTCGAATCGAGTTCGTCACCCTCGTACTCGCCCGCGGTCAGCAGCGCATCCACCCGTACGCCACCGCGAAAGGCCGTGGTGCGCGACTCGCGACTCAGCCCGAGATCGCCGACGAGGCGCGTCGCGCTGACCTGGCGTTCCAGCTCGGTCTCGAGGCGGTAGTTGTCGTCGAAGCGCTGATCGAGCGAGATCGACGGCTCCAATACCCACACGTCGGCGGCGACGCTCGCAGCCCCACCGGACACGATCGCCACCAGCAGCACGCGGATGCCGATCGGGACGAGCGACGCGCAGGCGCCGGCACGGCCAGGACGAACACGAGTGCCGGGGAAGCCGGGGCGGGAGATCGGCATCGAGAGCCTCCGCGAGGCCGACGTCAGGGGACGACGACGACGTCGCCGCTCTGCAGGATGATGTTCTGCTTCAGGTCCCGTCCGCGCTGGATGTCGCGGTAGTCGAAGCCGTACGTGACTTCCTGACCGTCCTGCCGGCGCAGCACCTGAATGCTGCGCTCGTTGGCGTAGGGCGTCAGACCGCCGGCGAGCGTCAGTGCCTGCACGACGTCGACGTAGCGCCCGAGGGTGAACTGCCCGGGGGTGTTGACCTCGCCGAGCACGAAGACGGTGTAGCCCGAGATCTCGTCGACCGCGACGGTGACCTCGGCGTCCGGCACGTAGCGCTGGAGCCGCGAGCGGATCTCGTCCTGGACCTCGAGCGGGGTGCGCCCGGAGACCTGCAGGTCTCCGGCGAGCGGGAAGGAGATGCCGCCGTCGGGGCGAACCAGCACCTTGCGGTCCAGGTCGTCCTCCTTCCACACCGAGATGTGCAGGACATCCTCGGGTCCGATGCGGTACTCGAGCCCGCTCTGTGCCGCGGCGGGCGCCGGCGCGAGCAGGACGGCCAGAACGACGAGGGCCGCTCGCAGCACGGCAGAGCCGCCCGTCGAGAGGAGCGGTGACGAGGACGGCGAGCGGCGACGGGTGGCCAGGGCCGAGTGTCGTGAGAACACGAGATTGAAGGGCATGAAAGGCTCCGGACGAACGCCAGCGCCATGGGCATTCGGGCACTTGCAGGGTTGTCGGGTGGCGGAGTATAGCGGAGTGCGGGCAGCACTCCGTCCACCGGTGCGGTCACGTTCAGTCGTCGGTACCGGCGCTCGCGCTGGCAAGCGACTCCGCCTTCAAGGTCGTGCCTTCCCAGATCGTGCGGAAGCGATCGACCTCGTCGAGACGGTCCGACTCGCGGAAGAGCTCGTTGAGATGGCCGTAGGAAATCGGCTGGTAGCGGAGTTCGGCGCTCACGGTATAGCTGCCGGCGGCCGGTACCGCCACCCGATAGGCCACGGTGTCGGCGCCGTCGTCGAAGTCGTCGTCCTCCATCGCGCCGCCGAACACGCCGAAGCTCTCGGGCACCGCCGGGCTGCCGGTGACCGACTTCTTGAAGAAGCCGCTCGGAGTCAGGCGGTTGTCCTTGAGGTAGTGGCTGCCGTTCAGGAGCGACTGCGTGCGCACGTCGTCCGAGTTGCCGACGATCGCCTGGTACACCTGCACCTGCGTGGCGGAGGTGATCTCGTCGAAGTGCCGCTCCCAGGCATTGGGGTTGATGTCCTCGGCCACGCCGACGATGCTGCCGTTCGCGCGCATCGCGCCGCTCTCGAAGACCTGCTCGCCATTGGCGTCGGTGACCCGGACGTTCAGCCAGACGCGGCGCGAGTGGTAGCCCGACGGGAGCTTGTGCCCGGTGCGGTTGGTCACCTCCACGTCGAAGGCCAGTCGTTCGCCGTCCGACTCCGCGCTCTGCACGAGGTTCGTGACGGCGATCGTCGCGCTCTCGTTCTGCAGGAACGCGCGGTTCCGTTCGATCGAGGCGTCGAAGTCGAGGTCGGGCGGAATGCCGAGTTCCTCGGCGTAGTCGCGCATCATCGACTGCATGACCGTGTTCGCGCCGAGGAAGGTATGCTCCCGGAAGTTCGGTCGCGCCTCCTGTGCACCCTCGCCGATGACGACCTCGGCACCGTTCTCCAGCAGCGGCATGTGGCAGTCCTGGCAGGAGGCCTCGAGCTCGCCACCTCGGCGGTAGTCGCTGAACAGCCACTCGGTGTAGTTCGCCTGCTCGGCGAAGTGTTCGACCCCCTCGACCGGCACGCCCTCGCTGTCGAGCGGCTCGACGTTCAGGTTGTGGCAGGTGGCGCAGGTTTCCGAGCGGCTCATGTGTGCTCCGAACACCGGACTGAAACTGGATCGCTGGCTCATGTAGCCGCTGATCAGGTTCTCGGAATACTGTCCGTAGGCGGGACGCAGGATGAGATCGCCGTCGCTGTAATCGACGATCTCGTAGCCGCCGGTCTGACTCGACTCGGGCATGACCGCGCCTTCCTCCGTGCCGAGGTTGGTCGCGTCGATCTGGTGGCAGAGCGAGCAGCTGACGCCATCGGCGGCGTGCTGGAACAGGGTGTCCTCGGCCGCGCGCGTCAGGAGCCCGGGCTCGTAGGTGCCTTCCTCCTCGGATCCCTTGTCGAGGATGTGCGGAGTCTCGAGCGCCTCCTTCCTGGCGTATTCGTTGGCCATCGGCGCATGACAGCGCGTGCAGGTGTCGTTGATCTCCTCCTCGTGCATCGGATACTTGTCGAGCTCGTAGGCGACGACGGCATGCCAGTACGGATCGCGCGCGGCATTGGCCATCGTGCTGGTCTCCCAGGCCGTGCCGATGGAGACGTCGCGCGGCCCGGCGTCGGTGGACACCGTCATCTGCTCGTTCGTGTGGCAGGAGCTGCAGTTCGCGCTACCGCTGAAGTGAACGCTCTCGAAGCTGTTGTAGACCACCTTGGCATCCGGCTCGTCCGGATCCGCGGCGGTCGCCGCGAAGGTGAACGACGGCAGCAGTCCCCGTGCGTCGGGCATGGCCTTCGGTCGCACGATCTCGGTGAAGCCTGAATCGTCGCCGCCGGTGCCACCGCCGTCCGTCCCGCCGTCCGTCCCGCCGGGAAGCACGACGGTGGGCACGCCGGTGGTACCGCCCGTGCCGCCTCCGCCGCCACTACCGCCGCAGCCGCCCAGCAGGGCGACGAGGGCGACTCCCGCGCACGCTCCCGCGCGCTGCGCGCGCGCGGGACGCCGGCCGGCGGCGACGGGCGCCATCGCGATTGCCGGCGCGTATCCGCCCGGCTCCCTGTGCCTTCCCGGTACGCCGCCCATCGCTCTGCTCGTCGAGTGATTCATGTAAGGGGCTATCGTCAGCGGGCCGCCGGTCTTCAGCCCGCCGTCATCGATCTTCGGGCCCAGTCGCGGAAGCGTCAGTAGTCGGAGGGCTCCATCACGACGATGCGGTTCGCGTTCTTCTGCGACCAGTCGACCGCCCAGATGGTGCCGGGGAAGATGTCGCCGTCGCCCTGGGTGGTGACGTCGAGCGGCACCTCGGCGACCTGCCCCATCAGGACATCCTTCGAGGTCACGGCCGTCCCGTTGCCGTTCAGCACCAGTCGGTAGAGATTCTTGTTGAAGGCCACCGTGAGCAGATCGCCCCGCATCGCCCCGGCGAAGTTCGACGCGGTGTACTCGTCGAGACCGTTCGTCGAACTCTTGATGGTGGTCAGCGCACCGTCCATCCCCGACGCCTTGTACTCGCATTCCTCGGGATTCGCGGCGACCTCGACGGGACTCTGCGGATTGGAGTCGTTGAAGGTGTTCGCGGTGTTCCCGCGCGTCGGATTGGCGTGACCGGCGTACGAACCTCGCGTGATCAGGTGCAGGGCGTCAGGGGACGTGTTGCCGCCGTCATTCGTGCGGTTCACGCAGTCACCGTCGGGCGGGCCGCCCCACTTGACGTTGGGCCCGTTGTCGAAGGTGTAGAGCTTTCCGGACTCGGTCAGCGTGAGATCGTAGGCGTTGCGGAAGCCGGTGGCGTAGATCTTGACCGGGCCACCGGCGACGAGCTTCGCCTGGTTCTTGCCGTCGTTGCCGCCGAAGGGGTCGTTCTGATCGACCGCCCCGGGCCGGTCCTCGTCGTCGAGCGTCGGCAGATCGTAAGTGCCCCCGCCGATCTGTGCGATGTCGATCTCGAGCACGGCGGCAGACAGGGCGTATTCGGTAAGCTGCGCGAAGTTGTTCGACGGCATCCCTTCGTTGGTGTGCCCCCCCATGCTGATCAGGATCTTGCCGTCCGGCGCGAGGGTGAGGCCGTTGCCGACGTGGTTCTCCTCCGACCGCGGCAGGCCACGCACGAGGTCCTGCCGGTTCCAGCCGCCGCCGTTCTTGGTCAGCCTGTGCAGGATCCCCGAATTGGTGTCGAGATCCGAGTCGGTGCCCGATGGGCCGGCCGCCTGTCGCGGGTCGCTCGACGCGGCGTAGATGATCGGCTGCGCGGCCGTGCCGGTGACGAGGATCCCGGTCAGGAGACGCGTCTTCAGGCTCGCCTTCGACGAGCCGTCGTCGTCGTGATTGGGAACGTCCTGGATCTCGGTGATGGTGCCGATCCGGTTCGCCGTGTAGTTGTCCTTGCCGACCCGCGTGACGGTGAAGATCTGGATGGTGCCGTTCATCTCGGCGACGTAGAGCTTGCCGTCAGGTCCGAACTGGAGCGAGGTGCCCTTGAGGATGCCGGCACCGTTGATCTTCAGCGCACTCTTCGAGAAGTTGACCGGCACGTCGGTCGGTATCACCACCTCCCCCTCGACCCGCAGTGTCACGGCGGGGTTGTTGCCGTCGTGGTAAGCGGTCAGTTCGGCGGACTTCGTGCCGGCCTGGCCCGAGTCCATCGTCACCTGCACGTCGAGGAACTCGCCCGGCGCGAGCGTCACGGGTGTGAAATCGGCCGTGAACGCTTCCGGTGTGTCGCCGCCGATCTCGAGTCCGGTGAGCGTGATCGACGGGGAGGCCGGATCACCGACGCTCTCGAGCCGAAAGACGCGCGTCACGGTCTTGGCGGGGACTGTCTGTCCGAAGTCGATCGTGTCGTCGCCGCCGAGCGCCAGATCGGAGGTCAGCGGAAAGCGGGAACGCCCTTCGATCAGGACGATGAACGGGGCGGTCTCGCCGTCGATGTCGAGGCGCAGGCCGGCAGACTTCGGTCCCGGCTGGCGCGGCGTGAAGGTGATCGCGACCTCGGTGGAGTCGCCCGGCGACAGGGTCGCGAACCCACCGGCGTCGATCGTGTACTCGTCGGCGTTGGCGCCGATCATCGACGGGCCCGCCACCGTGATCACGTCGCTGTCGGGTGATCCGACATGGCGCAGCTGCACGCTCAGCGCCTTGAAGTCGCCGATCTCGATCAGTCCGGTGTCGATGCGCGTGGGCGTCGCCGCGAGATTGCCGCTCCGCTGCACGGTGGCCGTGCCACTCAACGGCACCACGAGCCGTCCTTCCTCCGTGTTCCGTGCGTCCCCGTCGCCGGCATCGGCCGACTGCGCGAAGGCCGCGCCCTGCAGCGCGAACACGAGCAGGACGCTCGCGACAAGGGGGGGGCCGCTTCGTGCCGAAAGCCTGTCGAGCTCGGTCATGCCATCTCTCTTCCGATCGTGTCTGCGACGTCGCGATACCGATCGCGACAGGATCCGCGACCGGTCAGCGCGGGGAACGCGACGCGCTGCAAAATCCGTGCGCGTCCCGGATCGTGCCGCGTGATGGGGCGCACGTTGCCGAGCAGCGAAGCGACCCTGCGGTCCTCACCGCGGAGGCTCGCAGGCGTACACTCGTCGCCCATGAAGAATCCCGTCCTCCGCTTCGCCTCCTCCTTCCTCGTCCTGTCCGGCGCGCCGCTGCTGCATGCCGACACGACGCAGGGCGCGAGCGGCGCCCTCGATCTCCCGCTGCCGACCGTGGTGACGGTCGCGCCGGGCGCCGTCGGTGCCGTCGTCGAGGACCTCGAACCCGCACCGGGCGTGGTCGATCAGAAGACACTGGTCGAAGCCGTCCGAGCGGAACAGGACGAGCTCGAGAAGCTCGATCGCCGGACGCTCGAGCGGAAGGCCGAAGGGGGCGAACGGGGCGCACAGGTGGCACTCGGCGCGGACTTCGCCAAGGAGGCCGAGTCACTGGCCTTCGCGCCGCAGGCGGCCAACGACGCCCTGTCCGACGCCGTGCGCTGGTACTCGCTCGCCGCGAGCCGCGGCTACCCCGGAGCGCCGGCGCTCGATCAGGCCGGCGTCGATTTCTTTCCGGTGCGCGTGCAGCGTCCGCTTCCCTAAAGCGGACCGCCCCCGCGCCGATAGCGGGGGCATGAACGCAGACCTTCGTCGCACCGGACCGGCGCTCGCGCTCCTTCTCGCGCTGGGCGTCTGGCATTCCTCGGCGGGTGCTGCCGCGCTCGAGGCGCTGGTCCTCGACCAGAACGGCGTCGGGCTCGAGCACGCCGTGGTGTCCCTCCACGGCGACGCGCCCTCCAGTGCGCCGCCCGGCACCCGTGCGACGATGGACCAACGCGCGCGTCAGTTCGAGCCGACCGTCGTGGCGCTGCAGGCGGGCACCGACGTCTACTTTCCGAACAGCGACGACGTGCGTCATCACGTCTATTCATTCTCTCACCCCAACGCCTTCGAGCTGAAGCTCTACCACGGTGAAGAGAGTCGTCCGGTGCGATTCGACGAAGCAGGCATCGTCGCGTTGGGCTGCAACATCCACGACGGCATGGTCGGCTTCCTGCAGGTCGTCGACACGCCCTTCTTCGCCAAGAGCGACGCGAGCGGCGAGACACTCGTCACCGGTATGCCGTCAGGTGCGTGGACGCTCCAGGTGTGGCACCCGGATCTCGGCATCCGCTACGTGCGGCGCGATATCGACGTCGCCGAGAACGGCTCGCGCATCGTCGTCCGACTCGACGCTGCGGCGGTCGATGGCGCGACACTCGCGGCCGCCCGCCCGGGAACGCCCCCTGCTGAAGACCCGCTCAGCGAAGAGTTGCGGTCGCTGTTTCGAAGCGACTGACCGGTGTGAGACTGTCGTTTCGTCATCGCGTCCTGCTGCTCGTCGCCGGACTGGTCGTCCTTGCGCAGCTGGTGACCTTCGTCGCGGTGCTGACGACGATCGAACGCGATGTCGCCGACGAGACGAAGACCGAGCTGGACCGCGGCGCGGTCCGGCTGGCCAATCTCCTGGATGCCCGGTCGGACGCGCTCCTGTCCAGCGCCGGGGTGCTGGCGGCCGACTTCGGCTTCCGCGCCGCCATGGCGAGCTTCGAAGCCAGGACGGTGCGTTCGGCGCTCGAGAACAACATCGGACGCATCGGGGCCGATCTCGCGGCCTTCATCCGTCTCGACGGGCAACTGATCGGCGGATCCCTGCTCACGCTGGAACCGGTCGCCGGCACGCCGACGGACCTGACGATCGACCGCACACCGGAGGCTACGGATCTCGAGAGGCTGGCAGAGCTCGGTGCCGATGGCGAGTCGGCCCGCGCGACGCTCACGCTCGCGGGCCGTGCCTATCAGGTCGTGCTCGTTCCGGTGAAGGCGCCACTGACTCTCGGTTGGCTGCTCGTCGGCTTCTCGCTCGACGACGCGGTGGCACACCGGCTCGACGAGCAGATCGACATGCAGGTGTCGTTCGCGTCGCGCGACGGCGACACCCGCTCGATCGACGGTTCGACCCTGGGTGAAGAGGCGCGCGCACACCTGCCGAGCGCCTTGCTCGAGCTACGCCCCGGCAAGGCCGGCAGGACCACGGTGCTGGTCGACGAGACCTTCCTCACCCGCGAGATCGTGATCGACGAGGCACGCGGCGCTGTCACCGCGATCCTGCAGACCTCGCTCGACGACGCCTTCGCGGGGTATCGGGCGCTGCGAACGCGACTGCTGCTGCTCGGCCTCCTGAGTCTCGGCTGCGCGCTCGCGCTGGCCGTCCGCTTCGCCGTCGGCGTGACGCGACCGATCGAGCTGCTCTCTGCGGCGGCGCGGCGCATTGCCGATGGTGACTACGCGCACGTTCCCGGCATCGTCCGGGACGACGAGCTCGGCGAGCTTGCCGATACCTTCGTGCGCATGCAGGCCGATGTGGCGGAACGGGAGGCGACCATCGTCCACCGGGCCCATCACGACGAACTTACCGGCTTGCCCAACCGCCGGCACGCGCGAGAGCGTCTCGCCAGGGCGCTGGACGAGGGACGCCGCAAGGGCCATCCGCTCGTGATCGCGCTGGTCGGCATCGAGCGCTATCGGCAAGTCGTCGCGACGCTGGGTCATCCGGTCGGGGAGCGCCTGCTCGAGGAGGTGAGCCTCAGACTGTCCGCCAGCATCGACCCAGGCGACACCGTCGCACGGGTTGCCGCCGACGAGTTCCTGCTGACCTTCCACGACACCGACCGGGCTGGCGCGGAACGCCGACTCCATGACCTCCTCTGGCACCTTGCAGCGCCGGTGCAGTTCGATGCGGTCGAACTCGCGCCCGGGCCCCTGGTCGGGCTCGTGCTCTGCCCGGAGCAGGCGGACGAGGCCAGCACCGCCCTGCACCGCGCGAGCATCGCGCTGGCCGATGCCCGCGAAGGTGACGCATGCTTCGGCTTCTACACGCAGGGTGGCGACGAGCGCCACCTGCGAAAGCTCGCCATCGTGGCCGACCTGAAGCGGGCGGTCGATCAGGACGAGCTGACGCTGTACTTCCAGCCCAAGGTCACGCTTGCCGACGGCGTCGCCCACAGCTGCGAGGCGCTGGTGCGCTGGATCCATCCCGAGCACGGCTTCATGCCGCCGGACGAGTTCATCGGCCTCGCCGAGAGTTCGGGCAACATCTCTCTGCTCACCGACTGGGTCATCGATCGGGCGATCCGCCAGCAGGCCCGATGGGCGGCCTCCGGCATCGACGTGGCCATCGCGATCAACCTCTCCGCGCTCGACTTGCAGGACGACTCGCTGCCCGCCCGCGTTGCCGAGCATCTCGCCGTGCATGCCGTACCGCCTTCGCGGCTGATCCTCGAGGTCACCGAGAGCGCCATGATGCGCGACGCGCAGCAGGCACTCGCCGTGCTCGCCACGTTGCGCGCCGGCGGCGTGACCCTGTCGATCGACGACTTCGGGACCGGCTACTCTTCCCTCGCCAAGCTCAGGGACCTGCCCATCGACGAGCTGAAGATCGACCGCGCCTTCATCGTCGACATCGAGCCGGACAGCATCGACGCACTGATCGTGCGCACGATCGTCGAACTCGGCCAGGGCCTGGGCCTGAAGATCATCACGGAAGGCGTCGAAACGGAAGCCGAGCGCGACGTGCTCGCCGAGATCGGCTGCGACGTGGTGCAGGGATACCTGTACTCGAAGCCCCTTCGATCCGACGAGTTCGCCAGCTGGTACCGTGCGCACCCGCCGCACGCCGAACGGTCGCCGGCACAGGCGGCCTGAGCTCGACCATGTCGGCGAAATGCCGATAAAGGCGTATCAGACGCGCGGTACGAAGCTTGCAGCGCAGCGGGCCCCGACCCGCGTCCGGAGTGCCGCTCGCGTGCAAGCCCTGATTCTCTGTCTGCTCATCACGCTGACGGCCATACTGCCGGGCATCGGCCACGCCGATCCGGGCGGGCGACTGCTCGCCACCGGCGGCGCAAGCACCGTCGAGGGTGCGGCCGGCGGTGGCCTCGTGCCGTGGGCGACCCTGGCGGGCTACGCCGAACGCGACGAGGTCGGCGGTGCGCTCGCGGCGACCGCGGTCGTGCTGCCGGACTACGACCTGCGATCGGCCAGCGCGGCGGTGACCTTCCACAATCGCATCGAACTCTCCGTCGCGAAGCAACGTTTCGACGCCGATGCCGCCGTCCCGGGCACGACACTGGAGCAGGACGTGTTCGGCGTGAAGCTGCGTCTGGGGGGCGATCTCGTCTACGGAAGGCTGCCGCAGCTCAGTGTCGGTGTGCAGCTCAAGCACAACGCCGAATTCGAGGTTCCCGCCCTCGTCGGGGCGCGCAGCGATACCGGTGTCGACCTCTACGTCTCGACGACGCGGCTCTGGCTCGCCGGGCCATTCGGCCGCAGCGCCTTCGTGAACGGAACGGTTCGGGCCACCCGCGCCAACCAGCTGGGCCTGCTCGGGTTCGGGGGCGATCGCAACGGCGACTACCGGGTAGTCGGCGAAGCGAGCGCAGGACTCTTCCTGAACCGCCGCTGGGCCATCGGCATGGAGTACCGTCAGAAGCCGGACAACCTCGGCTTCGCGCCGGAGGACGACTGGATGGACGCCTTCGTCGGCTGGTTCCCCGACAAGCGCTTCTCGGTCGTCGCCGCCTGGTCGGACCTCGGCTCGATCGCGGGTCTCGACGATCAACGCAGCGCCTACCTGTCACTGCAGTTCAGCCACTGAGGAGCAGGTCGTGAATCCTTCCACTGCTTCGTCGCGCGTGTCCGACCACCCCGCTCCCCGAATCCCGCGCCGCCTGCGCACCTTCCGCGGACTCGCGGTGTCCGGCATCGTGCTCGCGCTCCTCGGCGCCTGCGCCTCGCCATCGACCCGACCGGCGCCGAGCGGGGCCGCTTCCCCGGCCATCGGCGCCGCCCTCCCCGACCGGCGCAGCGGCGACGCGTCGCGCACCGCTCGCTCGAACGCCTCGCCCGGTGCCGGTTCACCGACCCTGTACGGCGAAATCGGTGGACGCGAGGGCGTCGCGTCCTTGACCGAACGCTTCATCCGCGAGATCGCCGCGGACGACCGCATCAAAAGTCACTATCAGGACAGCGACATCGGTCGCTTCCACCGGATGATGCAGCTGCAGATGTGCGAGCGTACCGGCGGGGGATGCGCCTACACCGGCGACGACATGCGAAGCACGCACGGCGGCATGAACATCACGCCCACCGAGTTCAACGGCATCGTGGAAGCGTTGATGCGGGCGATGGACGCCGAAGGGCTGTCGGTCTCGACGCAGAACCGCCTGCTCGCGATCTACGCGCCGATGCGCGAGGACATCATCGACCGCTGAGCGCGTCCCGCACCCGGCAGGCAGGCACCGGGCTCAGCGCCCGGCGATCCCGAGACGTTCGGCCATCGCCTGCAGCCCGCCGACCACCAGCGGGTGCGCAGGTTCGACGCGACGCCGAAGCGCCAACAGGGGCTGAGCCTCGACCCAGCGCCCGGCCTTCAGCATCGCCGCCAGCCGGAGCTGATCGAACAGGTCGCGCTGGGCATGGCTGCCACCGGTCATCCACAACCGGGACGCGACCGGTTCGAGCAGATCGACCGCCCGATCGTGCTCGCCGCGCGCGTGCGCGTGCAGGCCTCGAGCGGCCGGTATGCCGACATCGCGCCAGCGGACGCGATCACCCGGGACGCCGGGATCGTCCGCCTGTCCCTCGATTCGTCCGAGCAGCACATCCGCCAGCGGCGACGCTGCACGGGCGAGTCCGTAGATCCAGTGCAGGGTGACGAAGGGCTGCACGACATCGTCGGCGCGGGTCTCGAGATACGGCGCAAGGGCGGACCAGCGATCTCCCACGTCGACGCCCGCGCACTCGAGTCGCGCGAGCAGGGAGACCGCATTGATCTGATCCTGGCTGTAGTCCGGCTGCACGCCCCAGACTCGCGCGTCGTAGGTCTCGAGCGCAGCGACCGGTTCACCCTCGGCGATCTCGAACAGCGCGAGGTGCCACCAGTTGTGGGAGTACATGAAGGAGTTCAGCCCCTCCCAGGTCGAGGCACGATCGGCGAGAAAGCGCCGACCTTCCTCGAGGCGGCCGCTCGACAGATGGATGTGCGACAGCGCGTGGTGCGCCCAGGGCTCGGCGGCGTCGATCGCGAGCGCGGCGTGCGCGGCCCGCTCGGCCGCCTCGTCGTGGTGACATTGCTCGTGCCCGAAGGCGAGCATGGCGTGGTACGAGGCGTGGTGCCCGGCCGCCTCTCGGCTGCCGAGCGCGAGCCGCAGCATGGCCGGCGCATCGGCCTGGTTGAAGGCGAGGTACTGCCCGAGCTTCAACGTGGCGAGATCCTCGGGATGCTCGGCGAGCACAGCGTCGGCACACCGCAACGCGGCAGGCGCATCACGCCGCTGCCAGGCTTCGAGCAGCGCGAGCAGGCCGCGCTCCCGCGCGTTCAGGTCGGTACAGTCGGCCGCTCGTGCGCGCCACGGTTCAGCCTTCGCCGGCGCCTCCGGACGCTCGAGGAACATCCAGAGAAAGCCCGCGAAGATATTGGCGAGCGCGCTGTCTGGATGCGCCTCGGCGGTTTCCAGGACCTCGACGGCCGTCGGGCGGTAGCCCACGAATCCGGTGACGAAGGCATCGATGCCAGAGAGCGCGGACGCCGGACTCGTCGTCGGCGCTCCGTGCGCGTCCTGCCGTTCCACTCGATTCACCCTGCTACCCCCGTCACGTTCCCGCCGCGCGAGAACGCGGGCGGCTACACTCGGTGTTCGTCACCCTTGACGTCAGTCGACCCCCGCGCGGAACGCCGATGCCCTTCGTCGAGATACCGGACGCGTCGCTGCACTACGACCGGGACGGGGAAGGACCACCGCTGCTGCTGCTCGCCGGCATGGCGAGCGACGGCGCCAGCTGGGCCCCCGTGCGCGAGCCGCTGGCGGCGCGCCATTCACTGATCCTCCCTGACAACCGGGGGGCGGGGCAGACCCGCGACGCCGGCGGCGCGATTACCCGCGACCGCATGGTAGCGGACCTTCTCGCCTTGCTCGACGACCTCGAACTCGACCGCGTGGCGATCCTCGGACATTTGGGCGCTGGCGGCCGCCGCCCCGGACCGGGTGAGCGCGCTCGTGCCGATGGCGGCACTCCCGTGCGCGTCGCCCGCCCGCGTGGAGCTGTTCGCCACGCTCGCGCGACTCCGTGCGACAGCGGACGAGGCCGACTGGTTCCGACTGCTGTTCCAGTTCCTGTTCCGCCCCGCCTTCTTCGCCGACGGTGCCGCGGTGGACGCCGCCGTCATCGCGTCCCGCGACTACCCGTACAAGCAGGATGCGGCGTCGCTCGCCCGACAGGCCGCGGCTCTCGAGAGCTTCACCGAGCCGCTCGATCTCACGGTCGTCCGCTGCCCGGTACACCCGCTCTGCGCGGTCGAGGACACGCTGTCGCCGCCGCGTCTGCACGACGCGTTTCACGCGACCGCCCTGCCCCCGCAGCATCGCTGCTCACCACCGCGCCACGTCGAGGGCGCCGCGCACGCGCTGCACTGGGAGCGCCCGGACGCGGTCGTGGCGCACGTGCTCGAAGCGCTCGGTGCGACAGCATGAGGCACCGAGAACGGCGCCGTCTCAGCCCGCGCGGCCGAACCGACCGGACCAGCTCGACAACGTGTCGCCCGGCGCGCCGGACGCCGCGTACACGCCACGGGCGATCGCCCGCGCGAGACACAGGGAGGCGACATGGCCGAGCGTCATCGGGTCGCCCGCCGGATGCGCCAGCGGTCTGTCGCCGGTCGAGACCGCGAACACGAGGTCTCCGTCGAACGGCGTGTGGGCCGGCGCGAGTGCGCGCGCCATGCCGTCCTGAGCGGCGACCGCCAGCCGCTTGAGCTGTGGCTTGTCGAGCGCCGCATCGGTCGCGACGATCGCGATGGTCGTGTTCAGGTGCGGAGCCGTGCCGTCGTCGCTCGCCCCCGCGGCGGCGCCGTGCAGACGCTCCCAGGCCGCGAGCTTCTCGTTGCGCCCGAGCGCCAGCGGATCGAACGCCGGCGCGACGCCGCGTCCGCCGAACTCGTCGTCCACCTCGTGTGGCGCGGCCAGGAAACAGCCGCTGTCGTCGACGATGGCGCTGCCGTGCGGGTTGGCCGCGACGAGCGCGCCGACCGTCGCGCCACCCGGCAGCACGAAGGACGCGGACCCCAGCCCGCCCTTCAGGTCGGCGGTCGTCGCCCCGAAGCCCGCGCCCGCGGTCCCGAGATCGAACGCCTCCGACACGGCACCGAAAGCCTCGCGCCCGAGCGCGTAATACAAGTTGTCGACCCAATCCGTGTGGCCGCCGTTCAACAGGTCGAACAGGATCGCCGCCGGCACGATCGGCACACGGACCGGTCCGACCGGAAAGCCCCGATCGGCCCGACGCAGTTCGTTCGCCACCGCCGAGGCCGCGTCGAGCCCGAACGCCGAGCCGCCGGACAAGACCAGCGCATCGATCTGCTGCACGAGTTGCTCGGGGGCCAGGCAGTCGGTTTCCCGGGTGCCGGGCGCGCCGCCGGATACGGCCACGCTCGCCCCGAAGGGGCGTCGCATGGTCAGCACCGTGGTACCGGACTTGACGTGTTCATCGTGGGCGTTGCCGACGAGGATGCCCGGCACGTCGGTGATCAGGTTGCGGGGCCCGACGCGCAGCCGTCGCGCCGTGCCGTCCGCCGTCGTGGGGCGCACCGTCGCGTCCGCGTCACCGGTCCGCCGCTCCACCTCGTCCGCCATCAGATGCAACGACCGCCGTCGATCTCCAGCGCGACGCCGGTGATCATGGAGGCCTCGTCCGAGCACAGGAAGGCGGCGGCGCTGCCCATGTCCTCGGGCGTGCTGAATCGCCCGATCGGGATGCTCGAGAGAAAGCGCGCACGCACCTCCGGCGTGTCCTCGCCCATGAACGACTTCAGCAGTGGTGTCTCGCCCGCGACCGGGTTGATCGCGTTGACGCGGACGCCGCTCGGGGCCAGTTCGATCGCCATGGAGCGAGTCGCGGTGATCATCCAGCCCTTCGAGGCGTTGTACCAGGAGAGCCCCGGCCGCGGACTGACACCCGCGGTGGAGGCGACGTTCAGGATCGCGCCCTGACCCCGCGTCTTCATCGCCGGCACGAAATGGCGAGCGGTCAGGTAGACCGACTTCGCGTTAACCGCGATCACCCGATCGAAGTCCGCTTCGGAGATCGTGTCGAGCTCGGCCGGCAGATGCGTCACGCCCGCGTTGTTGACGAGGATGTCGACCTCGCTGAAGTGCTCGCCCGCGAAGGCTGCGAGCGCAGCGACGCTCTCGCCGTCCGCGACGTCCACCCGACAGGCGATCGCCACCGAACCGGAAGCCCTCGGCGGCACGATGGCGTCGAGCTCGTCGACCACGCGTTCGGCCGCGCCCGCGTCGATGTCGGCCACGACGACGCGGGCCCCTTCCTGCACGAAGCGCCGCGCGATACCCGCTCCGAACCCGGACCCCGCCCCGGTGACGATCGCCCGCCTGCCTGCCAGTCTCATGTCCGCCACTCGCTCTCGTCGTCAGTTCGATCAGCCGTGCCGGATGGCCACGGTCTTCAGACGCGAGAATCCGTAGAGCGCCTCAAACCCCTTCTCTCGCCCGTGCCCGGACTTGCCCATGCCGCCGAAGGGCAGTTCCACACCACCGCCCGCGCCGTAGTCGTTGACGAACACCTGTCCGGCCTCGAGCGCCCGCGCGAGCCGCAGCTGACGCGCGCCGTCGCGCGTCCAGACCGCCGCGACCAGGCCGTAGGCCGTGCCGTTGGCGATCGCGAGAGCTTCCTCTTCCGTGTCGAAGGGGACAAGGACCTGCACCGGGCCGAACACTTCCTCCTGCGCGAGCACGTGATCCGGCGGCACGTCACCGAACAGCGTGGGCAGGACATAGCAGCCGCCCGCCGGCGCATCGCTCTCGAGCCGTCCGGTGGCCACGGTTTCGAGATCCGCACCCTCCGCGATGTAGCCGTCGACGATGTCGCGCTGGCGCGACGAGATCAGCGGGCCGAGTTCGTGATCGCGCATGGCGGGCCCCACGCGCAATGCCGTGTAGCGCTCGGCCACGCGTGCCGTGACCTCGTCGAGCACGCCACGCTGCACGAGCAGTCGCGAGGCGGCGGAGCAGGTCTGACCCGCGTTCTGGATCCCTGCCCCGACCAACAGGGGCAGCGCTGCGTCGATATCGGCATCGTCGAAGACGAGCTGCGCGGACTTGCCGCCGAGCTCCAGCGTGACCGGTACGACGTTGTCGGCCGCGCCACGCTGCACCCGTCGCCCGGTGTCGACCGAGCCGGTGAAGGAGACGTGGGCGACGCCCGGGTGCGTCGCGAGCGCGGCGCCGGCCTCCGCACCGAGCCCGGGCACGATGTTGACGGCACCGTTCGGGAACCCGGCCCGGCGCGCCAGCTCGCCGAAGGCGAGCGCTGTTAGGCAGGCTTCCTCGGCCGGCTTGAGAACCGTGGCGTTGCCCATGCAGAGTGCCGCACCCACCGAGCGGCCGATGATCTGCATCGGGTAGTTCCACGGCACGATATGACCCGTCACGCCGTGCGGTTCGCGCAGCGTCATCACGGTGTAGCCGTCGAGGTAGGGCAGCGTCTCGCCGTGAAACTTGTCGGCCGCACCGGCGTAGTACTCGCAGTAGCGAGCGAGCGCCAGCGCGTCACGTCTCGCCTGACCGAGCGGCTTGCCGACATCCCTCGCCTCGAGCTCCGCGAGCAGCTCCGCGTGCTCGCCCACCAGCACGCCGAGCCGCGCGAGCAGACGGCCGCGATCGGTCGCGGTCATCCGGCCCCAGTCTCCCGCGAGTGCGGACCGCGCCGCGCGTACCGCGGCATCGACGTCGTCGGCCGTGCCGCGCGCGATGTCGCCCAGCGCGGATCCGTCCGAAGGATCGACGAGCGCGAGCGTGCCACCACCTTCCGATGGGCGCCAGCGACCGTCGACGAGCACATGGCGGGCGTCGATGCCGAGAGCGGACAGCGGATCGTTGGCCGAAAACGTGCCGAAGGCCCGGAACTGAGTCATGGCGTCCGTCGAGTGAACCGTCTAGCGACGCCGCGCGGCGATGGCGCGACGCGGGCTGCCGCAGGAGCGTGCGCGCCGTGCCGTCGGAGGTCAACCGTTCCGACGGTCATCACGACTGTCCGGGCAAGGTCGGCACCGCGGCGATCAGCGCGCGCGTGTAGGTGTGGGCGGGCGCGGCGAACACGTCGGCGGTATCGCCACGTTCGACGATCTTCCCGGCCCGCATCACCAGCAACCGGTCGGTGACGTTCTGCACCACCGACAGGTCGTGCGAGATGAAGAGATAGGCCAGACCCTCGTCCCGGGCGAGCTCGGCCAGCAGCGCGAGCACCTGCGCCCGCACCGAGACATCCAGCGCCGACACGGCCTCGTCGAGCACGACCAGCGACGGCTCGACGATCAGCGCGCGCGCGATCGCGATGCGCTGACGTTGTCCACCGGAGAACTCGTGAATGTAGCGCCGCATGGCACCGGGCGCGATGCCGACGCGTTCCAGCATCGCGCCGACCCGCTCACGACGCCGCGCAGCCGACGGCCGGCGCTCCAGCAGATGCAGCGGTTCAGCCACCAGTCGCTCGACCCGATGACGGGGGTCGAAGGAGCCGTAGGGATCCTGGAACACCACCTGGATCTCGCGCCGGAGTGACCGCGACACCGGGTCCCGACGCGACGCGCCGGACGTCGACGTCGTTGCCGCCGTCATCGTCTCGCCCCGGAAGCGCACCGTGCCCTCGTCGATGTCGGTGAGCCCGAGCAGGGCACGGGTCAGCGTGGACTTGCCACAGCCGCTTTCCCCGACCAGGCCGACGCTCTCGCCGGCCTCGACCCGGAAGCTCAGCCCGTCCACGGCGCGAAAGCGTTCGCGCGCCCCGAACAGCGTCCGCGGTCCGGCAGGGTAGCCGACGACAAGGCCCTCGACGACGAGCAGCTCGCCGCCCGCCTTGCGACGGGTCGACGGGTCCGGCGCCCAGCTGGACGCCGTGATCAGCGAGCGGGTGTAGGCCGAGCCGGTCGCGGCGAACACGGCGTCGAACGAGCCGGCGTCGACGACGCGACCGTCCTTCATCACCACCAGATCGTCGGCCATGTCGGCCACGACGGCGAGGTCGTGCGTGATCAGCACGAGCGCGAGCCCGTCCTCGCGTTGCAGCGTCCGCAGCAGTTCCAGGATCGCCGCCTGCGTGGTCACGTCGAGCGCGGTCGTGGGCTCGTCGGCGATCAGCAGCTTCGGGCGGCAGGCGATCGCGATGGCGATGACCACGCGTTGTCGCTGCCCGCCCGAGAGTTCGTGCGGATAGCGACCCGGCGGCACCGTGTCGTTCGCGAGCCCGACCCGCTCGAGCGTGGCTGCCGCGCGACGGTGCACGTCCGCCGTGCCGTGCTGGCGCAGGCTCTCGGCAACCTGATCCCCGATCGTCTTCAGGGGGTTGAGTGCCGTCATCGGCTCCTGGAAGACCATGCCGATCTCGCCACCCCGGATCGCCTGCAGCGCGCGCTCGTCGAGCCTGGCCAGATCCTGCCCGTCGAAGCCGATCGACCCGCTCAGCGCCGCGCCACGCGGCAGCAGGCGCATCGCCGCGAGCGCACACATCGACTTCCCGGATCCGCTCTCGCCCACGATGCCGAGCGTCTTCCCGGCACGCACGGTGAATGCGATGTCCGTCAGGATGTCCGCACCACCGATCCGGACACCGACCGCCTCGAGACTCAGCAGCGCGCGGCCCGCGTCCTCAGCGCGCATGACGAAGCCTGGGGTCGAGCCAGTCACGAAGCGCGTCGCCGAGGAGGTTGAGACCGAGCACCGCGCCGACGATCGCGAGCCCCGGAAAGAGCGCGACGTGCGGCGCGATGGAGACGAGCGTCTGGCTCTCGGCGAGCATTCGCCCCCAGCTCGGCGTCGGCGGACTGGCGCCGAGTCCCACGTAGGCGAGCCCTGCTTCGGCCAGGATCCCTAGCGAGAACTGGATGGTCGCCTGCACGACGAGCAGGCTCGCGAGATTCGGGAGCACGTGCTCGAACGAGATGCGCGCAGTACCCTTGCCCGCGACCCGCGCCGCGAGCACGAACTCCCGTGTCCACAGCGACAGCGCCGCGCCGCGCACGAGCCGGGCGAACACCGGCACGTTGAAGATGCCGATCGCGATGATCGCGTTGACCGCGCCGGCCCCGTACACCGCGGTGATCATGATGGCGATGACGAGCGCGGGGAAGGCGAACACGAGGTCGTTCATCCGCATGATCGCCTCGTCGACGAGCGTACCGCGCCGCGCCGCCGCCAAGAGCCCCAGCGGCACGCCGAGCCCGGCCCCGATCCCGACCGCCACCAGCGCGACGACCAGCGAGGTGCGGGCGCCGATCATCAGCATCGACACGATGTCGCGGCCATACTGATCGGTGCCGAGCCAGTGAGTGGCCGACGGCGGCTGCAATCGATCGGCGATGACCAGGCGGGTGATGTCGTACGGCGTCCAGACGATGCTGACGGTCGCGGCGACGACGACCAGGAGGACCAGCAGGGCACCCGGTATCAGGGAACGCAGTCGCATCAACGTCGCAGCCGGGGATCGACCCAGGCGTAGGCCAGATCCACGAGAAAGGTGACCATCACGACCGCGAACACCAGCAGCATGACGACGCTCTCGACCACCACGAGATCGCGACTCGCGATGCTCTGGAACACCAGCCGCCCGAGGCCGGGCAGGAAGAAGACGTTCTCGATGATGATGGCTCCGGCGAGCAGGAAGGAGAACTGCAGGCCGATGATCGTCAGCACCGGGATCATGGCGTTGCGGAGCGCATGCCGCCAGAGCGTCGCCCGGGGCGACAGGCCCTTCGCCCTTGCCGTCCGGATGTAGTCCTCGCCGAGCGTGTCGAGCAGCGCCGAGCGCAGCACGCGCGCGAGTATCGCCGCCTGCGGCAGGGCGAGGGCGATGCTCGGGAGAATCAGGGCGCGTAGCGCGGTCCCGACTCCCGCCTGCCAGCCGGGAAACCCGCCGGAGGGCAGCCAACGCAGCTCGATCGCGAACAGGAGCACCAGCAGCATCGCGAACCAGAAGTTCGGCACCGCGATGCCGATCTGGGTAAAGCCCATGACGGCCGTGTCCAGGGCGCCACCGCGTCGGCTCGCCGCCAGCAGACCGGCCGGCAACGCGACCGCGATGGCCAGCGTCAACGCGAACAGGGCGAGTGGCAGCGACACCGTGACGCGATCGGCGATCATCCCCGCGATCGGTGTCCGGTAGGTGTAGGAGACGCCGAAGTCGCCCCGCAGCATGCCCGTCGACCAGTCGAGATAGCGCGCGAACCCCGAACGCTCCAGACCGAGCTCCCGCCGCAGCGCCATGACCGTCTCCGGCGAGGCGTTCAGGCCGAGCATGTAGGCGGCCGGGTCACCCGGCACGATCTCGATGGTCGTGAAGACCACCAGGCTCGCGACGACCAGTGTCGCCGCGAGCACGAGCGCACGACGCGCGAGGTAGGCGATCATCCGCCGACGTGGCGGATCAGTCCTCCCAGTGGACTCGGGTCAGGTCGTTCGCCTGTGTCGGAGAGTTCTCCCAGAGCCCCTTGAGCGCCGCCGCGGCGACGCCGGTCTTCGCCAGCTGGAACAGGTAGGCGTTGACCTGCTCGTCCGCGATCCTGCGCTGCGCCTCGCCGAGCAGCTCGGTGCGCGTCGCGTCGTCCGTCTCGACCGCGAAGTCCGCCATCAGCGCCTGGAAGTCGGCATCGTCGTAGCCGAAGTAGTAGTCGGGGCGGGCGTAGATGTTGATGTCCATCGGCTCGGTGTGGGAGACGATGGTCAGATCGAAGTCGTGACCCTTGAACACTTGCTCGAGCCACTGCGCCCACTCGAGATTCTCGATGTCGGTGTCGATGCCGACCTCGCGAAGCTGGGCCGCGATGATCTCGCCACCGCGGCGGGCGTAGGCCGGCGGTGGCAGCTTGAGGGAGAGAACGAGACCGTCCGCGTGTCCGGCCTCCTTCAGCAACGCCTTCGCCGCGTCCCGATCGGTGGCGGATTGCTCGACCAGGTCGACGTAGGCCGGATTGTGCGGCGCGAAGTGCGTGCCGATGGGGGTGCCGTAGCCGTACATCGCCCCGTCGATGATCTCCTGCCGATCGATCGCGCGGGCGATGGCGCGGCGCACGCGCACGTCCGCGAGCGGACCCTCGCGCCCGTTCATCGCCAGGATCGTCTCGCCTTCGGTGGAACCGACGACGACCGCGAAGCGCGCATCGCTCTCGAACTGCACGAGGTTCTCGGGGGCGGGAAAGTTCGGAAACGCGTCGAGGTCGCCCGCCATCATCGCCGCGAAGGCCGCCGTGGGCTCCGAGATGAACTTGAAGACCGCCTTGTCGAGCTGCGCGGGCTCGCCCCAGTAGCCGTCGAACTTGACCAGTTCGACCCGGTCGCCCTGCACCCAGCGATCGAAGCGGAAGGGACCGGTGCCGACCGGGGCGGTGGCGAGCGTGTCGACCGACGCCGCGTCCAGCATCACCGCATCGCCCCAGGCCAGGTTGAACGGCAGGTCGCCCGAGGGCTCGGCGAGGTTCAGCGCCACCGTGAAGGTATCGATGACCTCGACGTCGGCGATGTTTTCCAGCAGCGGCTTCTGCGCGTTGGTGGAGTCCTCGGCCAGCGCGCGCTCGATCGAGAACTTCACGTCCTCGGCGTCGAACTCGCTGCCGTCGTGGAAGTCGACGTTCTCCTGCAACGTGAACACGTAGCGCCGGCCGTCCTCGGACACCTCCCAGGACGCGGCGAGCGCCGGCTCGACGGCACCGTCGGGGCCGAAGCGCGTGAGCCCCTCGAAGACGTTGGCGTAGACGATCTCGTCGATGGCCGCCGCGGCACCACCGGTCGGGTCCAGGTTCGGCGGCTCGAGCACCATGCCGATCGTCACGTCGGTACGCGCGGCGTGTGCGCCGGCAGAGAGCATCAGCGTCAGTAGCGCGGCGGACGCGGCGGCATGGGCGGCTTTCACGGTGACGGTCACTCCGGACGCTCGACGAGGATGGGCCGAGACTAGCACGCGCCTTCGAGCCTTCCTCACCCCTCCCCCGTGCCGAGCAGACCGATCAGCGCCCGGCCCATCACGCACGCCGAGTCGAGCATGTCGTCGATGCCCACCCACTCGTCCGGCTGGTGCGCGAGATCGAGGATGCCGGGGCCGTAGGCGATGCAGTTCTTCAGACGCCCGATGCGATCGATGTGCTTCTGGTCGTAGGTACCGGGGGAAACCACGTGCTCGGCCTCGCGGCCCAGTCGCTCGCGAATCGCGGCGCCGACCGCGACGACGACGGGCGCGTCCGCGGCCGTCATCGACGGCAGCACGGAGAACATGTCGCGCAGCTCGTAGCGAAAGCCCTCGCGCGAGCGTTCGACATCGTCGAGCAGGTCGACGATCTCGCGGCGCACACCGTCGAGCGTCTCCTCGATCGGAAAGCGACGGTCGAGCACGAGCCGGCAACGATCGGGCACCAGCGCCGCGGGCAGACCCGTATAGTCCGCCGCAGGCTCCTCGTGCCCCCCGTGGATCGAGTTGATGTTCAAGGTCGAGCGACGCGCCCCGTCGGGCACGACCGGCATCGCCGTCGTCCGCGTCGCGAGCATCGGGAACAGCGTGTCCTCGAAGGCCGCGACGACGGCGCCCATGTGGCGAACGGCACACTCGCCCAGGAAGGGCATGGAGCCGTGCGCGATGTGGCCGTGCGTCGCGATCTCCGCCCACCAGACACCGCGATGACCGAGGCAGATCCGGTCCTTCTCGAGGGGCTCGGGAATGATCACGTGCTGCACCCGCTCCGGATCGAAGCGGCCCTGCTCGGCCAGCCAGGCGACACCGCCGAAGCCGCCCGATTCCTCGTCGCACGTCGCGCTGATCTCGATGGCGCCCGCAAAGGCCGGAAACAACTCGACGTAGCACTCGGCCGCGACCACCGAGGCCGCGAGCCCGCCTTTCATGTCGCAGGTGCCTCGTCCGTACACCCGCCCGTCGCGGACCACGCCTGCAAAGGGGTCGAGCGTCCAGCCCTCGCCCGGCGCGACCACATCGCTGTGGGAATTGAAGTGCACGCATTCGCCGGCTCGCCCGCCATCGCGGCGCGCGATCAGGTTCCAGCGCGGATAGCGATCGCTGTCGCCGAGCGCGCCGGTCGCGCGCAGGAACTCGACGGTGAAGCCGTGCGGGCGCAGTCGGTCGGCCAGGTACTCGCAGATCTCCCGATAGCCCTCCCCGGGGGGATTGACGGTCGGGAAGCGCACGAGCTCCGCCGTCAACGCGGTGATGTCCTCGCGCCGCTCGAGGATGCGCGCGTCCAGACGTTCGACGGCGGGGCGGCTGGCAGGTGGTCGTGTTGACATGCCTGCATTGCACACCACCCGCGGCCCGTTGACAAACCCTCTCGCCGCCACCATCTCCCGCTGTGATAGCGTCGATCGCCGTTCGACACCGCCCACCGCGGTGAACGGCTCGCCGCCGTCGTGTCACCGCCGTCCCGTCACCAGAGGAGAACCATCGTGGAAGAGCAGATCAAGGCCGCCGTCAAGAAGTCGCTCGACGAACTCAGGCAGATGCAGGACAAGCTGGATGGCCTCGTCGACGACCTGCCCGAGGAGGTGACCGAGATTCGCCAGCGGACGGAGAAGTCGCTGAAGAACATCGGCGAGAAGCTCAAGGAAGCGATGCAGCAGGCGGACGACCAGACGCAGGAGGCGCAGATGCAGGCGCACCTCGGCCTGATGGAAGCGCAAGACCGGCTCGCCGCGTCACGCGGCATCGTCGACGACCACCTTCGACAGCTCGGCGAACGCTCGAAGACACTGCTCGACGAGGTCGAGCTCAAGCGACACCTGGCGCTGATGGAAGCACAGGACTTCTGGGAGACGCGCGGCAAGAACCTCGCCGAGGAGTTCGGGAAGTCCGCCGAGACGATGATGTCGCTCGCCACCCGCGCCGCCTCCGATCTCGAGGTGACGTTCCGCAGCTGGAACGAGATGTTCACTGGCCAAGGGGCAGGCCAGAACGCAGACAGGGGTGCAGACCAGGGCGCGGGGCGGGGCGCGGGCACCGGGCAGCGCAAGAGCGCCGGAAAACCGGCGGGACCCTCCGCTGCCGGGGGCGCGAAGAAGAAGACCTGACGGTCCCCGGGGTCAGCCCCGGGAACCGGTTTCGCACGGCCGGACCGTCGGTGCTCGGCCGGACGGTCGGTCATGAACCGAGGGAAACTGCCGAGCGCCTGACGACGATCGACCGCCGGTTCGGCGCCGGACCGTTTGCGACATCACGGTTCGGAGTCAGCCGGTGGGTGGTCTGCCCACGGTGGGGTATCTGCCTACTTGAACAGACCCTTGGCCATGTCGAGCGCGCCGGTCGCGCCGCTGAACTTGTCCATCAGGGAACCGCCCGAGCTTGCCTTGTCCATCAGGGACGGCAGCACGTCCTTGAGCTGATCGGTCGCGGTCGGCACGTCGACGCCCATGGCGGATGCCATCTCGCCGACCTTGTCCTCGCCCAGTGCGGACTTCAGTTCGTCGCCCGAGACCTCGGCGTTCTCGCCGTCGCCGAGCCATGAGTCGACCTTGTCGCCGAGTCCGCCGGACTTGAGCTTGCCGGCCAGTTCGCCGAGATCGAGCGCCCCCTCGCCGCCGCCGGTCAGCTTGCTGATGGCGTCCATGACGCCACCTGCACCGCCGCCGAGCTTGTCGGCAAGCAGGTCCTGTCCGAGTTTCGCGATATCCATCGTGTGTTCTCCTGTCGATTGATCGGGGTGTGTCGGCACCCGGGCGCGGCGGGCCCGTTGCCCGCCGTGACATGACCTCGAGAACTTATCACTCGCCGGGGTCGCATCTCGTGAACTACCGTGAACCGTCGCCGCCATGCGCCGCGACTCGCGTACGTCCACGCGCCTCGAGAGCCGCATGCACCACCGGACGCAGCATGTTTCGCACCAGAGTTCGCGGTCGAGCGCTTCGCTGCAACCAGACATCAGCGCAAGCGTGGCACCTGGAACGTGCAACGGTCACTGTATGTGATGCCAGCTTGTCGATTGACCTCTCGTCGACTCGCCCCTAGCCTCGCCCGCCTGTCGAATGGATTCGAATCGCATGCCTTCGTGCTTCTCACACCACCGATCTTCCGATATCCCCGTGGCGCCCGCCCCGATCCCTGCGCAACGGCGGTCGCCGGCACGGTCGGCTCCCGCCGCGCGGACGGCCGTGGTCGCCATCGGCATCGGCCTGCTGTCGTTGCAGGGAGGCTGCGGCGAGCCGGATGACGACTCCCGCGCGGGAGCGGCGGTGATGTCGATGGCCGAACCCGACGGTGCCGACCCTGCCTTGTCGAACGTGGCCGATCCGGGTCGAGCCGACGACACGGTGTTCGCGCCACCGGGGGCTGCCGACGACACCACCCCGGCGGGCGACATGGCCGCCGCCCCGGATCGGCTCGACCCGTCCGACCCGTCCGGTACAATCGCGCCGGGCGATTCGTCGGTGCTCGATTGCGCGGATGCGCTGCCCTGCCGCCAGACGGTGCTAGACGGCGAACTCGCCGTCACGCTGCACGCGGCGGACGGCGAGGCACTCGACGGCAGCGGGGCGCCCCGCATCGACGCCGTGTTCGAAGCCCTCACGCGCGACACCACGATCGCGTTCGACCGCACGTCGTCGATCGTCGCCCGGGGCCAGGTGCTACAGGCGGATGCCCTCCGGGTAGGTCTGCCGAGTGCGCCGGGGGGGCGCGACGAGGCCACCTTCCGGTTGATCGCGGGCGTGGGTATCAACGGTCACGCGACGTTCGCAGGCGCTCTCATCGGAAACCCCGCGACGCTGGACCGGGTGACGCTGCGGCTCGGCGAGGCAGGTCGGCTGACGGATGTCGCGTTCGCGAACGTGCCGTACGGCGCCGAACGCACCGCCGCGGTCGACTGCGCAGGCACCCTGCCCTGCGAGTGGCGACCGTCCGACGGCACGACGACGATCACCGTGACGAGCGCCACCCCGCTGCGCTGGAATCGCGCGACCCGCCTCGTGGTCTCGTTCTCGACCGCCTCGACGCGATCGCTGGAGCTGGCGCTGCTGCCGGGCGGGCGCGTCAGCGACGGCGCGGGCGACACGCTCGAGCCCTACGGCATCGAGCTCGGCGGTGTCGAGTCGAGAGACGAGACGCCCCTGGTGTTCGCCCTCGATGCCGGTGAGCGCATCGGCGGGCGTCTGGTGCCTCGTCGGGCGCCCGCGGAGGGCGAGGTCTCGCTCGCCCGCGTCGAGCTCCCGCTGATCGAGCGGCGATCACCGCGCGCGCCGCGCTGGCGGCCTATCTTCCTCGACGTCCCCCTGCAGGCGGCACCACCCGCCGAATGAGCGGCAGCCGCTCTGGCCGGCGTCCGGCCGGCTAGCCAGGCGTTGCGGCACCCTCCTTGCTCGGTCATCGCTCGCCCATCGGCGCGCCGGTCCTCGAGCGCGCTCCGGCTCCGCCGCGACCGAGCCCGCGATGCTCTTCAATTCCCACCTCTTCCTGTTCGCGTTCCTCCCGTTCGCGCTGGTGCTGTACCACGGACTCGCTCGACACGCGGACTACCGCTACGCACTCGGCGCGCTGGTCGCCTGCTCGCTCTTCTTCTACGGCTGGTGGCACCCTGCACACCTGATCCTTCTGCTCGCCTCGATCGGCGGCAACTTTCTCCTCGGGCAACGCCTGCGCGCCCGGCCGGCGAAGACCCTGCTGGTGGTCGGCATCGGCGCCAATCTCGCGTTGATCGCCTACTACAAGTACGCGAACTTCTTCCTAAGCAACGTCGACGTGCTCGTCGGCACCGAACACACGTTGCGCACCATCGTGCTGCCGCTCGGCATCTCCTTCTTCACCTTCCAGCAGATCACCTGGCTGGTGGATGCCCGGCGGGGAGACAACGCCCATTGCACGCTGCTCGAGTACGCACAGTTCGTGACCTTCTTCCCGCAGCTCATCGCCGGCCCCATCGTCCACCATCACGAGATGATGCCGCAGTTCCGGCGGGATACCGCGCTCGCGCGAAGCGGTGAGAACGTCGCGGTCGGACTGACCATCCTCGTCATCGGGCTGTTCAAGAAGGTCGTGCTGGCGGACTCCGTCGCGGTGTACGCCAGCCCCGTCTTCGCCGCGGCCGAAGACGGCATCGCCGTCACCCTTCACGAAGCCTGGATCGGGGCGCTCGCCTACACGTTGCAGCTCTATTTCGACTTTTCAGGCTATTCGGACATGGCGATCGGACTGGCACGCCTGTTCGGCATCGTGCTGCCGATGAACTTCGCCTCACCGTACAAGGCCACGAGCATCATCGAGTTCTGGCGCCGCTGGCACGTGACCCTGTCCCGCTTCCTTCGGGACTACCTCTACGTGCCGCTCGGCGGCAACCGGCGAGGCGAGACCCGTCGCTACGTCAACCTGTTCGTGACGATGCTCCTCGGCGGCCTCTGGCACGGAGCCGGCTGGACCTTCGTGGCCTGGGGTGCGCTGCACGGGATCTATCTCGTGATCAACCAGCTGTGGCGTCGGGCACGGGGCGCCCGCGTCAGTCGGTTCGCTGTCCCCTCGCGGGCTTTGACGCTGTTCGCGGTCATCGTCGCCTGGGTGGTCTTCCGGGCCGAGACTGGCCAGGGCGCCCTCGCGATGCTGCGCGCGATGTTCGGCCTGGACGGCGTTCGTCTGCCCGCCACCCTCGTCGACGACACGATCCTGCAGGCGGTTCCGTTCGTGACGTCCGGTGCGCTGTTTCCTCACCGCTTGATCGAGCCGTTGCCGGCCGTGCTCTGGATCGCTGCGCTGGCCACCATCGCGTTGACCGCACCGAACACCCAGGAGTTCATGGCGCGCTTCCGACCCGTACTCGAGACGGGCGGACCGGCCCGGATCGCGTGGCGGCCCAGCCTGCCGTGGGCGCTCGGGGTCGGTCTGCTCGGGTTGTACACGGTGCTGCAGCTGACGGGCGTCAGCGAATTTCTCTACTTCCAGTTCTGACCCGGATGGCGACCACGGCACACGCACCGGACGCATCGGACGCACCGGACGCACCGGACGCATCGGACACGTCGTCCGGTATCGGCAAGACCTTGCGATCGGAAGCGGAAATATCGTCGGCGACCGCGGCCTCGCGGCCGGAGTCGGGCCGCCATGCCTGGCTACTGACCGCGATCGTCCTCGGCGGACTCGCGATGATCGGCACGGTCAACCGGGTGGTCGATCCGTACCGGATCTTCTCGGTCGACCGGGATGCGGTCTACGCCGACTACCCCGCGCTGCACGCGAACATCCGGCTGCACAAGGCGCATCAGGTCAACCGGCAGCGGCCGGACGCGATCGTGCTCGGCACGTCCAAGGCGATCCAGGGCATCCCGCTCGACCACCCGCGCTTCGCCGGACGCCGCGTGTACAACCTCGCGATGCCGCTCGCGACGATGGAAGAGAACGCGCGACTGCTTCGTCATGCATTCGCCAACGGCCCCGTCGCCGATGTGGTGTTCGCGATCGACTTCCTGTCCTTCAACGTGCACGCGCGAACCGATGGGCCGGCGGCGGGCTTCGACCCCGCGCGACTGAAGGGGACGCCCGGCGAGCCCGCGCGCCTGGCGCCGGACCGGCTCGCCGCGCTGTTGTCGTTCGACGCCTTGCAGGCGAGCGTCACGGTACTCCGCGGCGCCGGAGACGGTTCGCACCGGGTGCTGACGGGCATCGGCGGGCGGGAGGATGCGGAAATTCGTTCACGCCTCGCCGACGGCGGCCACCGGAGCAACACCGCGCGCATCGAGGCCTTCTTCACCGACTCGGTGTACCTGCCCGCGCCGCAGCGGGCGTTCGCCTTCGTCGACGACACCACGGACAGCCTCGCCTGGTTCGAGGCCTTCGTGCGCGACGCCCACGCCTTCGACGCATCGCCCACGCTGCTCATCGGTCCGAGCCACGCGCGCCTCTGGGAACTCGTCCGCGTCGCCGGACTGTGGTCGATACACGAAGCCTGGAAGCGCGCGCTGGTCGAGATCAACGAACGCGTCGCCGGCGAACTCGGTCGATCGCCGTTCGCGCTGTGGGACTTCACGCTGCCCGGCCCCGTCACCACCGAGCCGTTCCCGGACGCGGGGGACGTCGACACCCGCATGGTCGGCTACTACGAGTCGATCCACTTCGACCAGACGACCGGCGCACGCGTGCTCGATCGCATCGCGGAAGATCCGGACGGGATGCCTGGAGAGGCCCCGGGCGACGCTTTCGGCCTGCGCCTGACCGGTCAGAACATCGAGGCGACCCTTGGCCGGGCCCGCGACGGGCAGGCGGCGTTCCGGGCCGCGAATCCCGAACAGATCCGCGAGATAGAGGGCATCGTCGGCGCGGTCCGCGGCGCCCCCTGACGCTACACGCTGGTCACGCCCCGGTCGAGGACGTATCGTTCGCGGCTCCCCGGAGCCACCGACGACCCGCCGTGCGCCCGACCGCCCCGCTCGAGCCCGACCTCGACCTCGCCAACACGATCCGGCCCGGACTCGACATCCTCGCCAACGAGATCGTCATCGCGTTGAAGAAGCGCACGCGCTTCTGTCGCAACGCATCGGTCTACGTCCCCGGCCTCGTCAGCGGCGAGCCGGACACGTCGCTGCTCGACTACTCGCTCGGTGTCGTCGAGCGTCAGCACGCGGCGCTCGGACGCTACACCTTCGCGGCGCAAGACGCGTTCACGGACGTCGCGAAGATCGAGCCGGTGATCGCGCGCGAACGACCGAGCAGCCCGGTACACCCCATGCCGAGTCGCGTCGGTCCGCGTCTGATCGCGTACTACCAGGGCTGGATCGAGAACGCCTGCCCGGCCGGCGACGTGCCGTCATCCTACGGAGAGACGGTCACCGCCGACGTCGGCGCCCTGCTGTCCATCATGGAACGGGTGAATCTCGGCAAGCCGGTCGCCGAGGCCAAGTTTCGGGAGCACGAAGCCGGCATCCGCGAGAGCGGCGGCGATCGCGAGACGCTCCTGAGCTACATCGTCAGGAGCGATCGCGAGGCCGCCGTGCTCGCGATGGCCGAGCGGCTCGCCGAGCGCTACGAACTTCCCGCCGCACCCGTGCGCGCGGTGTTCGACTTCATGATCGCGGTGACCGTCGACATCGAGGTGGAATACCTGCGACGGCGCATCGCCTGACGACCACTTGTCGGCCACTGGTCGCCCGCTTGCTGGCCGCCTGACGGGCGCTTGCCGAATCGCCGCCGGCCTGAAGGGTGCTCAGGCGTACCAGGCGCCCATCGCGACGTCTATCGGCTTGCCGCTCTCACCGACGAGCGACGCGAACGCCTCGATGTCGCTGTCGTTGCAGTGATACGGGTAGACCACCGAGGGGGCGCATTCGACCACGCCCTCCGCTGCCTACTCGATGCCCATCGTGTACGGCAGGTTCATCGGCACGAAGGCGACGTCGATGTTCTCGAGCGCACGCATCTCCGGCACCGCTTCGGTGTCACCCGCCACATAGACGCGACCGCCGTCGATGCTCGGCACGTAGCCGTTGTCGCGCCCCTTCGGGTGAAACTTCAGCCGATCCTCGGCGAGGTTGTATGCCGGAATCGCCTCGATGCCGATGTCCAGGGCGACGGTGGACTCGCCGTTGCCGATCGCTTCGGCCTTCCCCTTCAGCGCGTCCGGCAACAACGCGAACACGGCCGGGTTGGTGACGAGGCGAGTGGTCTCGCGGACGATGCCGCCGAGCGTCGGCACGTCGTAATGGTCACCGTGCTCATGGGTCAGGAGGACGAGGTCCGCCTCCGGGAAGTCGGCGTAGGCATCGCCACCACCGACCGGGTCGACATAGAGCACGCCACCCGGCGTCTCCAGCACGAACGAGGCGTGCGACACCGGGTGCACGGTAATCTCCCTGCCCCCTGCCATCGCGTGGACGTGCCCGCCCTCGGCATGCGCCGCCGCGCCAGCGAGGCCCGCCAGCGTCGCCGAGCTGGCGACCCCCAGACCGCCGAGTGTGGCGAGCCCCGTCTTCAGCACCGTGCGTCGTGTCGTAATGCGAAGATTTTCCCGTGCTAGTGGTCGTTCCGATCAGAATATCCCGACTCCAGGCATGGCGGTAGCCGAGCCGCGAGCGTCACCGGTGGTCACGACGCTTGTATTTTATCCCTCGGGTCACGAGACTGACGCGCACAGACGTCGCACCGGGTACCGGGGCGGTCTCGCTCGCCCACTCCCCCGCCCTTTCCGGAGATCCATCGATGCGACCTCTTCACGTCCGCGCCTCGCGCCGTACCGTCCTGCTTGCCGCGACATCCGCCGCCCTGCTTCTCGGTGCTCAGCTCGCCGCGACCGATGAGGCGCGGGCGGCCGAGTTCGTCAACGTGCTGACAGGTGGCACGTCCGGCGTCTACTATCCGCTCGGCGTCGGCCTGGCGAAGATCTACGCCGACACCATTCCCGACGTGCGCACCCAGGTGCAGTCGACCAAGGCGTCGGTCGAGAATCTGAATCTCCTGCAGAAGGGCCGCGGCGAGATCGCGCTCGCGCTCGGGGACTCGGTCAAGCTCGCCTACGAGGGCGATGCCGAAGCGGGCTTCCCGGCGCCGCTCGACAAGTTGCGCGGTATCGCCGCGGTCTATCCCAACGTCGTGCAGATCGTGGCCTCGGCCGACAGCGGCATCACCGACTTCGCCGACCTGGCCGGAAAGAGCCTCTCGGTCGGCGCGCCGAAGTCCGGCACCGAGCTCAACGCCCGTACCATCATGTCGGCGGCCGGCATGAGCTACGACGATCTCGGCAAGACCGAGTACCTGCCCTTCGCCGAATCGGTCGAGCTCATGAAGAATCGCCAACTCGACGCCACGCTGCAGTCCGCCGGTCTCGGCGTCGCCTCGATCAAGGATCTGGCCACCTCGCTGCCGATCACGATGGTGTCCATTCCGGAGGACGTCGTCGCTGCGCTCGAGGCGCCCTACGTCGCCTTCTCGATTCCCGCGGGCACCTACGACGGCCAGGACGAGGACGTGCCCACCGTGGCGATCAAGAATTTCTTGATCACGCACGACGACGTCTCCGAAGAGCTCGCCTACGAGATGACGAAGCAGCTGTTCGAGAACCTCGACGAGCTGGCTTCGGCGCACCAGGCGGCGACCATGATCACGCTCGAGGGCGGCGTCGAGGGAATGCCCCTGCCGCTGCATCCCGGCGCCGAGCGCTACTACAAGGAAATGGGCATTCTCTGATCGCCGTTTCGTCCTCGGCCGTCGCAGGACATTGAAATGAGCGCAGCAGCCTCCCCCGAGCCCGACGTTCGGATCGATGTCCGCCTTCCCGGTCACGACGGCATCGACACGCCGGCGGAGGCGTCCGAAGGCTTCCCCCCGGGAACCGTCGGGCGCCTGCTGTTCTGGATCGCGGTCGCGTTCTCGGTCTTCCAGATCGCGACCGCCGCTCACCTGATCGACCTGCCGAGCCAGATCGTGCGTGCCCTGCACGTCGGCTTTCTGCTATTGCTCGGCTTTCCGCTCGCGGCACTCGCGAACGAGTGGTCCAGGCCGTTCCGGATGATCGCCATGGCGCTGGCTCTCGCCGGTGTCGCGGTCGCCGCCTACCAATGGGTGGACTACGCACCGTTGCTGCTGCGCGCCGGAGACCCGCTCGGCCGCGACCTCGCGATGGGCACACTCGCCATCGCGCTCGTGTTCGCCGCCGCCTGGGTGGTCATGGGACCCGCCCTGCCGATCATCGCCGGGCTCTTTCTCGCCTACTGCCTGTTCGGGGAGTACCTCCCCGCACCACTCGATCATCGCGGCTACGACTGGGACCAGGTCATCGACCACATGGCCTACGGGACCGAGGGCATCTACGGCATCCCGGTCTACGTCTCGTCCACCTACATCTTCCTGTTCATCCTGTTCGGCTCCTTCCTCGAGCGCGCCGGGATGATCAAGCTGTTCACCGACGTCTCGCTCGGCCTGGTCGGTCACCGCATCGGCGGACCGGCGAAGGTCTCGGTCATCGCCTCGGGCCTGATGGGCACGATCTCCGGCTCGGGTGTGGCGAACGTGGTCACCACGGGTCAGTTCACGATCCCGTTGATGAAGCGCTTCGGCTACCGCGCCGCCTTTGCCGGCGGCGTGGAGTCCACCGCCTCGATGGGCGGGCAGCTGATGCCGCCGGTCATGGGGGCGGTGGCGTTCATCATGGCGGAGACGCTCGGCATCGAGTACGTCGAAGTGGTGAAGGCGGCGTTGATTCCCGCCGTCCTGTACTTCGCCTCGGCGCTCTGGATGGTGCATCTGGAAGCGGCCAAGCGCGGCCTGCACGGCCTCGCGAAGGCGGACCTGCCGTCGCCACTCGCCGCGCTGCAGGCGCGCTGGTATCTGCTGCTGCCGCTGGCGGTGCTGGTGTACCTCCTGTTCAGCGGCTACACGCCCCTGTTCGCCGGCACCGTGGGCCTTGCGTTGACGGTATTGCTGGTGCTCGGCGGCTCCATCGCGCTCGGGCTCCCGGCCGGCGTCATCCGCACGATCTTCTGGGTCGGACTCGGGGTCGTGGCGGCCGCCTTCTTCCAGTTCGGCCTGCCGTTCATCGCCGCGGCGATCGCGCTGCTGATCGGCGTCAACGCGTTCCGGAGCGGCGGTCGCGAGACGCTGCTCGCCTGTCGGGACTCGCTTGCCGAAGGGGCGCGAACCGCCCTGCCCGTCGGCGTCGCCTGCGCGGTGGTCGGCCTGATCATCGGCACCATGACGCTCACGGGTGCCGCGAACACCTTCGGGCAGTTCATCGTGCACATCGGCGAGACCAGCCTGTTCCTGTCGCTCGTGCTGACGATGATCACCTGCATCGTGCTCGGCATGGGCATCCCGACCATCCCGAACTACATCATCACCTCGAGCATCGCGGGACCGGCGCTGCTCGCCCTCGGCGTGCCGCTCATCGTCTCGCACATGTTCGTCTTCTACTTCGGGATCCTCGCGGATCTGACGCCACCGGTCGCGCTGGCCTGCTTCGCGGCGGCGCCGATCGCGAAGGAGAACGGGCTGCGCATCTCGCTGGAGGCGATCAAGGTGGCTGCCGCCGGCTTCGTGATTCCGTTCATGGCGGTCTACACCCCGGCGCTCATGCTGCAGGACGGCGGCCCTCTCGCCGAGCGCCTCGGCTATCTTCCTGCCGTGCTTTACATCATCACGAAGGTGGTGCTCGCGATCGGCCTCTGGGGCACGGCCGTGATCGGCTGGGCCGGCGTGCGGCTGAGCGTCGCGCCCCGGATCCTCGCGATCGCCGGCGCGGTGTCGCTGGTGGCGGCATCCCCGATCCTCGACGCGGTCGGCTTCGCGCTGGCCGCGGCGTTCGTGCTGTTCGCGTGGCGGGCGACTCGCGCCGACGGATGACGGCGTCGTGAGCCTCTGCCTCATCGCGGGGGGGCTCGCGACGCTCGTGGCCGGCGCGGAGTTCACCCTCTCCTGGACGCACTCGGTCGAACGCACCGGCTGGGAGGAACGCTGGACCGTGGAAGCGCAGGCGCTGCACCTCGTCGAGGCGCGCGTCCGTGGCTCGGGCGCCGGCATGGATCCCGGGGAGGGCGCGCGACGCGCCGACGGCTGGTGGGTCTGGACGCCGACGTTGCCGCCCGTGTCCGAACTCGTGCTCGCGGCCTCCGGTGCGACCGGTGAGGGCTGGACGCTGTGCGATGCGGGCGGCGATCGAGAAGCCTGCCGAACGCTCGGTGCCGAGCCGGAAGCACCGATCGTCCTGCGGGCTTGCTGAACCGGCGTCGACCGCTCCGAGCGGCAGACTCGACGAAAGCATGGCCAAGGTCACCGTTGCGTCGCTCGAGCGCGACAGGCTGTCGCGCGCGACGGCGACGATGGCATCGCCTGCGTCGCCGAATCCGCGTTCCGCGCGTGCACCGGGGTAGTATTCCCTTGACCGCTCCAGACCCCGCGAATACCGTCGAGCGCTGTTCCGGCACCCCCTGTTTCGCCGGAACGGGCCGGACGAATCCGGTCCGCCCTGCCGACGAACCGGAGAGACGAGATGGGACCCAGGGATCGAGACGTGCACCCTCGCGCAGCGACCGAACGGCGAGCGACGCGCCCAATCGGCGGGCGTCGCGGCGTTCGCGGACGCTGCGGTGCGTTCGGACTCGCGGCCCTGTTCGCCGCCGGCGTGGCGACGGCGGCCGACCACCGCGACAGCCCGTCCCAGAACGCCGACCCGCAGGCGGACATCAACGACATCTACGCCTTCATGAACCCCGGCAACGCCGACGAGATGATCCTCGTCATGACGGTGGTCCGGAACGCCCAGCCCGGCGACGTGTTCTCCACGACGATCACGCACGACTACCTGATCGAGAGCTTCGGCAACCCGACCGACGACAGCACGTCGGCCGGCCAGCAGCGCCTCAGCTGCGTCTTCCCGACGACCGCGCAGATCACCTGCACGCTCGGCGATCTCGTCGTGAGCAATCCGGTGGAGACCGCGACGGACGGCACGCTCGCCACGCTCACGCCGGCCGTGCCGGGCGGCATGCGTGTCTGGGCAGGCCTCCGGGACGATCCCTTCTTCTTCAACGCGCAGGGGCTGCGCGCGACCTTCGGGCTGTCGACGACCGCCGATCCCCAGGGCGACGGCCGCCCGCCGCAGCCGCGCTTCGAGGAAGGGGTCACGTCGAACCAGCTTGCCGGGCCGATGGCCACCGCGAACGCGTTCTTCCGTGAAGACACGCTGTCGATCGTCATCGGCGTGGATCGCAGCCTCCTCAACGCCGGTCAACAAGCCAACGTGCTGAAGATCTGGGCGCTGACGGCGACCCGATGAAGACCTTCGAGCGAACGACGCCCCGTCCCGGAGACGCCCGCATGACCCGACGCATTCCAGAAGCCCTCGCCCTCGCCGCGCTGCTCGCGATGCTCGCCGCTTGTTCGAGCGGTGGCGGCGGCGGCAACGACGCCCCGGTCACGCCCCCTGGCGGCGGCGGCACCAACCCGCCGGCCATGGCCGGCAGCGACACCGGGCCGGGCACCGTCGGCAACGGCGTGATCATCGATCGCATGGGCCGCCCGGGTGTCTCGACCGCGCTGATCGACTCGGCCGAAGACAAGGACGCGTACAACGCCAACGGCGACCCGAACACGTGGAACGCCGCCTTCTTCGAGCCGATGACCGAGCGCATGCGGATCGTCGACGGACTCAACGGCCAGATGAACGACGCCCTGCTGAACGACACCGACACGCTGGCCGGTCTGCTGCTCGACGACCGGCTGTGGATCGACACCTCGCGCCCCACCTGCGAGCAGTACCTGTCGCTCGAGATCGGCCTGCAGGACGGCTCCTGCGGTGGTCGCACGCTGAGGGCCGACGTCATCGACGACACGTTGCGTCACCTCGTCTCCCAGACGATGCCGGTCAGCGATCTCGCGGACAACGACAGCGGCCTGCTGAACGACTTCCCCTTCCTCGGACCGCCCAACCTCGCCGGTCTCGCGGAGCCTCGCCCCTGAACCAGCGTTTCCACGTCGCGATCGTCGGCGCGGGGCCGGCCGGCCTCAGCGCCGCCGCCCGCGCCGCCGAGCGCGACCGGGCGGCCGGGAACGCCACGCCCCGGCACGTCCTGATCGAAGGATCACCGAAGCACGCGAACACCATCCAGCGGTATCAGAAGGGCAAGCTCGTGATGGCCGAGCCCGGCTACCTCGATCTGCGCAGCGACCTGCCCTTCGAACGCGGCGCCCGCGAGGCGGTCCTCGCGGCGTGGCAGGACGGCGCCGATTCGCTCGGCATCAACGTCCGCTACGACGCGGCGCTCACCGGCATCGAGGGTGAGATCGGCGACTTCCGTCTCGCCTTCGGCGACGGCAGTCGCGTCGCTGCCGAGCACGTCGTCCTCGCCATCGGCACGCAGGGCAATCCCCGGCAGCTCGACGCTCCGGGGGCAGACGATCCGCGCGTGCAGTACACCCTCGACGATCCGGACGCCTACGGCGGGGAACACATCCTGGTGATCGGTGCCGGCGATGCGGCGATCGAGAACGCGCTCGCGCTCGCCGCGACCAACCGCGTCACGATCCTCAACCGGAAGGCGGAGTTCAGCCGGGCAAAGGACTCGAACCTGCAGGCGATCCTGGCCGCGATCAACGATCCGAACGTGCCCCTCGAGTGCTGCTACGGCACCACGGTGTCGCGCGTGCAGGCGACCGACGACGCGCTCGGCATACATCTCGACACGCCCGAGGGGGAGGCGCATCTCGATTGCCAGCGGGTCATCGCGCGACTCGGCTCGGCGCCGCCGCGCGCCTTCCTCGAATCGCTGGGCATCGTCTTCTCCGGACCCGGGGAGGATGCGGTGCCAGAGCTCGACCAGCACTACCGCAGCACTGTCCCCGGTATCCACATCGTCGGAGCGCTCGCCGGCAACCCGCTCATCAAGCAGGCGATGAACCAGGGTCACGACGTGCTCGAGTTCATCCACGGACACGACATCGAGCCTGCCGACCAGCCGATCCTCGAGGCGCGCTTCGCCGCCCTGCCGTTCCAGCTCGCGGTACCGCAGCAGGTCGAACGGCTCGAGCGGCTGATTCCGATGTTCACCGCGCTCAACACCCTGCAGTTCCGCGAGCTCCTGATCGACAGCGACATGCTCGCGAGCTACCCGCCCGGCGAGGAGATCGACCGTGCGCGTCGCCGCCTCGAGACGACGATCGCCCCGGCCACGGACGAGCGCTATCGCCCGCGGTTGACGCGGCTGCTCAGCGAAGGCGAGACGATTCACGAGGCGGGTGAATACGGCACGTCCTTCTACACGATCCTCGTCGGTGAAGTCCTCACGCGCCGGGCGCTCGACGATGGCCGGACGATCGAGGCCACGCTCGAACGTGGTGAGTTTTTCGGCGAGACCGGCCTGCTGTCGGGGCATCCGCGTCAGGAACAGGCGATTGCCGGACCGGGCTGCATCCTGATGGAGACGCCGCGCCGCACCATGCTAAAGCTGGTCGCCTCGAACGAGGAAGTGCGCTCGGGCATCGACTGGATGTTCACGGTGCGCGAGCTGCAGCGCCATCTCGCCCCGAGCGCCACCAAGCGCGAACTCCGCGGCATCGCCGCCGAGCTCGAGACCGTCAGCCGCCGCGCCGGCGAGACGCTCTACGCCGAGGGCGACGAGGCGCGTTGCCTCTTCCTCGTCCGCTCCGGCGGCTTCACGCTGTCCCGCGCGGCCGGGAGCGGCGAGCCGCCGCGCGAGCAGTTCATCGATCAGGTACGCGCCGGGCGGATGATCGGTCAGCTCGCGTTGATGGGCGACCCGATACGGCGCGAGAGCGCGGTGGCGACGGTCGAGTCCACGGCGGTGCGCGTCGACGAGGCCGCGTTCAAGACGCTGATGGCGCGTCCGGACGCGCCGGTCGCGAGCCTGCAGGGCGGCGTCGCCAGCGTGCTCGCCGAACACACGCGCATGGAGGTGCGGCCGGAGGCGGGCTCGGCAATGCGCTTCCTGATGGATCAGGGTCTCGGCGAGGCGACGGACGTGCTGATCATCGACGAGTCGCTCTGCATCGGCTGCGACAACTGCGAGAAGGCCTGCGCCGAGACGCACGGCGGCATCTCCTCGCTCGCCCGCACCGTCGGGCCGACCTTCGCCGGCATTCACGTGCCGAGCGCCTGCCGGCACTGCGTGCAGCCGCATTGCATGAAGGACTGTCCGCCGGACGCACTGCACCGCGCGGTGACGGGCGAAGTGTTCATCGACGACACCTGCATCGGCTGCGGGAACTGTCAGACGAACTGTCCCTACGGCGTCATCCGGATGGTGGAGACACCGGCTCCGCGCCCCGGCCTGTTCGGCTGGGCCCTGTTCGGGCGCGGTGACGGACCGGGCGAACGCGGCGTCGGCCGAGCGTCCCCGGCCGGCGGCGCGCAGACCCCGAAGAAGGCGGTCAAGTGCGACGCCTGCATCGGCGTACCGAGCGGACCGGCCTGTGTCAGCGCCTGTCCCACGGGCGCGGCGATGCGTCTCGTGCCGGGTGACTACGTGGCGTTGGTCGAGGAGAAGCAGGGGCGCTGATGCACACCGGCATCCTGGCATTCGGCCGCGCGCGCTACCTGCGCGTGACCGTGGCGCTCGTCCTCGCGGCGATCGCGCTCTATCTCACCCAGGACGCGGACACGCCGCCGAACGGCGGCACCTGGCAGGGCTACACCCTCGGGGGCGTGTCGGCGACGCTTGTCGTCTGGCTCTCGCTGCTCGGTGTCAGGAAGCGCCGCTACCGCTCGACACTGGGCACCGTCGCCGGCTGGACCTCCGCGCACGTGTACCTCGGCGCCGGACTGATCGTCGTGGCCACGCTGCACAGCGCCGCACAGTTCGGCTGGAACGTGCATTCGCTGGCCTACGTGCTGCTGTGTCTGGTGATCGCCAGCGGCTTCGCCGGCATCTACGTCTACACGACGCTCCCGAGACAGGCGCTGGCGAACCGCGACGGCCGCTCGCGCGAGGCGTTGCTCGCGGAACTCGGCGAGCTGGACGCACGCGGCCGGACGGTCTCCTCTCGCTGCAGCACGGAGGTCGCCGCAGCCGCCCACAGCGCGATCCGGCGCACGCAGATCGGCGGCGGCGTAATCGCGCAGCTGCGCCGTCGCGATCGATCGAGCGTGACCCTCGTGACGAACGGCAAGCAGGGGCTGAAGGAGAACCGCGACCAGCGACGCATTCTCGAGCTGATCACCGCGCGCGTGCCGGCGGCCAGCCGTGCGAGCGAGGTCGAGGCCCTGCAGGACCTGCTCTCGATCATGGGGCGCCGACAGAGTGTGCTCCGTCGTCTGGCGAGAGACGTACAGCTCGACGGTCTGACGCGCATCTGGCTCTACCTGCACGTGCCGCTGACGATCGTGCTGCTGATCACGGTGACCATCCACGTGCTGTCGGTGTTCCTCTACTGGTGACCGCAGACCGCTCATGGACATCCTGATCCGTCGCGTCGGTGACGAGGCGAGCGCCGAGGCCGCCGCGATCGAGCAGGCCGTCGAGACCGACGCGCTCGGTATCGGCAGCGCGCCCGAGCAGGACCTCCGTCTCGACGGCGCCGACATCGCCGAACGGCACGCCACCATCACGTTCGTCGACGGGGCAGCGCAGCTGATCGGCCGCCGTGGCTGCGAGCTTCGGGTCGAGGGCCGTTCGGTCGAGCGCTGCACGCTGCAGCCGGGCACGATCGTCTCGATCGGCGCTCATCGCCTCGAGATCACCGCGCCGCCCACTGGGTTCGACCTCGCGATCGAGATCGCGCGCGAGGTCGGCGCGAAAGGCCGGGCCGCCGGACCTCCGCCCGCGAGCTTCCGCGGCACCCGTCTTGCCGAAACCTGGCTCGCACCGCGCACCGCGGCCTGGCTGCTCTCGCTCTCGGTGCTGTTCCTCGCGCTCGCGGTGCCGCTCGTCCATCACCTGCTCGACGCACGCGAGCGTGATCCGCTCGACGGTGCGACGCGGGATGCGGCGGGCGCGGTCCTCGATCCGGAAACCCGCTCGGACGCCGCCGTTGCCGAGGCCGCGACCGGCGGCAGGGACCCGGTCGCGGCGCGCCTTGGCTGGCCGGCGTTGCTCGGCGGCGACCGGATCTGGAGCAGTGGTCCGCTGCACGACGCGCACGCCGCACTCGAGAGCGACTGCGGCGCCTGCCACGAGCGCTTGTTCCAGCGGGTGACGAACACGTCCTGCGAGCGGTGTCACGCGGACACGACCGATCACGTGACGGCGGCGGCCGCGACCGCGAACGCGCATTTTTCCGAACCCATGAACGGTCGCTGCGCGAGTTGTCACGAGGAGCACGACGAGCCGTCGACGCTCGTCGACCAGAGCGACCGGAGCTGCGCCGCCTGCCACGACGACCCGGCCCTGGCCGATGCCGAGGGACCGAAGGTGCCGGTCACGGCGTTCGGAGCCGGCACCCACCCCGACTTCGACGTGACGCTCGCACGGCCGCCGGACTACCGCGCACCGACCGCGACGGGCGACACGACGGCCCCGTCGGCCGCAGCCGTGGCGACGAGCCCGCCGGGCCTCGATGCGACTCTCGCCGAGCCCTGGACCGTCGAACGGCTACCTTTGGCGGGGGCGAAGGAGAGTTCGGGACTTCGCTTCAACCATGCCGTTCACGCCGACGGCGAGCGCATGAGCGGTGCTGGTGGCGACGGTCAGACCGACGGGCTGGCCGACGGGCTGGCCGATGGGCCGAACGACGGGCTCTCCTGTGCCGATTGCCACACGCCCCGCGCCGACGGCGAGCACTTCGAGGCCCCCGACTTCGAGACCGATTGCGCGAGCTCGGGCTGTCACTCGCTGGAGCTCGACCCGAGCTTCCGCATTCCCCACGGCCGCGCCGACGTCGCCGTCGCCGCCATCGAGGGCTTCTACCTGAAGAACTTCGGCGGACCCGATGCCGCCCCCGCCGCGCGCGAGCCCCGTCGTCGGCGCCCTGACCGTCGCGCGTCCGCGGACGACGCGCGCAGCGACTGCGACGGCTCGAGCTTCGACTGCGCCCTGGCGCTCGCCGAGCGCAAGGTCACACAGCAGTTCACCCGCACCGGCTGCGTGACCTGCCACGTCGTCGTGCCCGTGGCGGACGTCGACGCTGCCGTGCCCTTCGCCATCGCCCCGGTCCGGCTCGTCGCGGACGTGCACCCGGCCGCACGCTTCGATCACGACAGTCACGGCGTGCTGATCGAACCGGGTGGCGACGGCTCGCCGCTGCTGGCCGACGCGGCCTGCGGCGAATGCCACGCCGCCACCGACTCGACCTTAGCAGAGGATCTGTCGATGCCGGGCATCGATACCTGCACTGCCTGCCACGACGGGCCGTCGCGCACGGGAAACGTACCGCTGGGCTGCGTTGACTGTCACGAATACCATCCGGCATCATCGATGCTCGACGCCGGAAGGGATTCGTGACCGTGCCAGGAACATCGCGCTTGACGATGATCGCCCTGCTAGCGCTGTCGGCGGTCGCCTGTTCCGGTGGCGGGTCGGGCGGCAACACCGCAGGGGCGGACCCGACGCGCGGTTGCGACGGTCGCTGCGCAGAGTCCGGTGCCTTCCTCTCGGCCGACGAGGTCGGTCGCATCCTCTCTCAGGGCGCCCAGGAAGCCACCGCCCGCGGCGAGCGCGCGACGATCGCCGTGGTCGATCGCGTCGGCAACGTGCTCGGCGTCTATCGCATGGGCGCCAAGAACCGGCGCCACACCCTGATCGCCTCCGCCTTCACCGCACCCGACCCGGTCGTCGACGCGACGAACGACGAGACCTTCGCGATCAGCGGCGGCCTCGAGAGCATCAAGCTGCCGGAGGCGAACGCGCGCGGTACCGGCGCGCTGGCCGACGCCAACCTCGATCAGCTGGCGGCGATCTCCAAGGCGATCACCGGCGCCTACCTCTCGACCGAGGGGATGGCGCTGACCAGCCGCACGGCCAGTCAGATCGTCCAGGATCACTTCAACCCCGGCGAGGACTTCCAACCGGGCGGACCGCTCTTCGGCGTGCAGTTCAGCCAGCTCGCCTGCTCGGACTTCACCCTCTCCAGCGATCAGGGCGCGGCCGGCCCGCAGCGCTCGCCGCTCGGCCTCTCGGCCGATCCGGGCGGACTGCCGTTGTACGAGAACGGCAGTCTGGTCGGCGGGGTCGGCGTCATGGCAGACGGGGTCTACGGGCTCGACCCCTTCGTCGGCGACACCGACGCCGACCGCGACGAGGTCATCGCCGTCGCCGCGGCCTTCGGATTCGAGGCGCCGCTCGATCGGCGCGCGACAGTCACGGTCGAGGGCAAGGTGCTGCGCTACACCGATGTGGATGTCGGTTCACTGGTCACGAACCCGGCCACCGCGCCGCCCTTCTCGACGATCGCGCAGTCCGATACCGGACGGCTGATCGCCGTGCGCGGCTACAGCGACGCCGCGCTTCGCGACGGCACCCGATTCGGCTTCCCCGAGTCCGGTGTCGTCGCGGACGCCGGCGGTGCCTTCCCGGCGGGCTCGGACGCGCACGTGTTCGTCGACGCGGCCGGTACGCCTCGCTACCCACCGACGGCCGCTGCGGACGCCGCCTTCGCCGGCGACCGGCCGCTCTCGGCCGACGAGGTGCGGGAGATCCTCGCGAGTGCACTCGACATCGCCGGACGCGCACGGGCCCAGATCCGCCGCCCGCTCGGCACGCCGGCCCGCGTCACGATCTCGGTCGTCGACACGCGCGGCAACGTGCTCGGCATGGTGCGCTCGCGCGATGCGCCGGTATTCGGCGCGGACGTCTCGCTGCAGAAGGCGCGCACCGCCGCCTTCCTCTCGAGCAGCGATGCCGCGGACTTCTTCCTGAACCCGACACTGACCGAGGGCGACACCTTCGTCGAGCAGACGCGTGACGGCGGCAACGTCTATCCGCTGACGACCTACGTGCAGCGCGGCAACATTCCGGGCGTGCCGGCCCTGCCGACCGTCGACCTTCGCCGCTACGTCGCCGACTTCCGCACGTTCGTCGGCCTGCCGAACGCCCTCGCCGACGGCCGCATCGCCTTCACCGACCGCGCCGGCGGCAACCTGTCCCGTCCGTTCTACCCCGACGGCATCAACGGCAACCCGCCCGGTCCGTTCAGCAAGCCGCCCGGCGAATGGAGCGTGTTCTCGACGGGCCTCCAGTACGACCTGGTCAACAACGCGATCCTTCGTCACGTGTTGTTCGCGGCGAACGGCAACGAGGACGGCACCGTCAGCGAGCAGGCGCGGCTCGCCTTTCCGCCGGTTCCCGAGGCCGGCTGTGCCGGCAAGGGACTGAGCCTGCTCGGGCGACCGGCGGTGCGCGAGGTGACCGGGTCCCGGCTGGCCAACGGCCTTCAGATCTTTCCCGGCAGCGTCCCGATCTACCGCGACCGGCAACTCGTCGGCGCGATCGGCGTGAGCGGCGACGGCGTGGACCAGGACGACCTGATCGCCTTCGGCGGCGTCGGCGAGGCCGGTCGCAGGCTCGGCACCTTCGGCAACGCGCCGCCCGACATGCGAGCGGATCTGCTTCAGCCGCAGGGCATCCGGCTTCGCTACGTCCAATGTCCGCAGGCTCCCCTGAGCGGCTCCACCGTGGACAACGTCTGTGAAGGTCTCTGACACCCCGCGCCGTCGCCGGGCGCCGTACGCGCCGCTGGCGCCCCTCCTCGTCGCCCTCGTCGCGGGCACCTCCGGCACACTTCCGCCGGCCGCGCAGGCTCAGTCGGCCACCTGTTACGTCGACGATCGGGGTCGTGTGGTCACGCGTCGCCGGCCGGGCTTCCGCGCAATCGACTGCCCGACGAACGACGCACCGTCGGCCGCCGGAGATCGGGCGATCGAGCCGTCCACCGACGAACTGCCCGCCGTCGAACCGCCGGCAGGGGAACGTCCGGCCGAGGATCGCCCGGCGATCACGCCGCAACCCTCGGCCACGCCCGCGCCGCGCGACGACATGGAGGCGCCGGCGGCGCCCGCACCGCGAGCGACCCCTGCTCCCGCGCCGCAAAGCAGCCAGGCACCCCGCGACGGGCTCTACCGCCTACCCGGGCGTCGGCTGTCCCGCGAGGAGCGCGCCGCGAGCGACGCGCCCGGCGGTCGCGCGCCGAACACACCGTCGCCGATCCCGCGCGTGACGCTGGCCGATCACCGCCCGGACGAGCCGATGCCCGATCGCTGGCGCGTCGTCGACTCGATCGGCTACACGACGAGCCTGCTCGACCCCTACAACCGCAACCCCCTGAAGGCCGACCGCCCGGTGTTCGGCGAGTGGTTCTACAACGTCGCGCTCGCCGCCGACACGATCATCGAGACGCGTGACCTGCCCACACCGGTCGGCAGCTCGTCGACGCTGAACCCCGGCGACACGGACGTGTTCGGCGACGGCGCGCAGTCGCTCACCGCTCAGAACGTCGCCCTCGAACTCGTCTACTACAAGGGCGACACCGTGTTTCGTCCGCCCGATCACGAATTTCGGCTCGCCGCCGCCTTCAACGTCAACGACACGCGGGTGGAAGAGCTTCAGGCGATCAACGCCGACCCGGCCGACGGCGACACACGGCTCGACAACCATGTCGGACTCCAGGCGGCGTTCTACGACAAGCACCTGAGGAACATCAACGACCGCTACGACTTCGACAGCTTCCGCATCGGCATCCAGCCGTTCTCGAGCGACTTCCGCGGCTTCCTGTTCCAGGACAACCAGTTCGGCGCGCGGCTGTTCGGCACGCGGAACAACAACCTGTGGCAGTACAACCTCGCCTGGTTCCGGCGCATCGAGAAGGACACCAACAGCGGCCTGAACGACGTCAGTCAGCCACTCAGAAACGACGACGTGTTCGTCGCCAACCTCTATCGCCAGGACTGGCCGGTGCTGGGCTTCATCTCGCAGGCGACGATGCTCTACAACGTCAACAGCGAGAACAGCGAGACTCACTACGATCAGAACGACTTCATCCAGCGCCCCGCCTCCATCGGTCGCGAGGCGTTCCGTGACTACAGCGTGCTCTATCTCGGCTACAACGGCGACGGGCACTTCGGGCGCTGGAACGTCACGACCTCGTTCTATCAGGCGCTCGGCACGGAATCCCGCGGGACCTTCGTCGACCGCGAACAGAGCATCAGCGCGAGCTTCGCGGCGATCGAGCTCTCGCGCGATTTCGACTGGATCCGTCCACGCGTCTCCTTCCTGTACGCGAGCGGCGACTCGGACCCCTTCGACGACGTCGCGACCGGCTTCGACGCGGTGTTCGAGAACCCGATCTTCGCCGGCGGCGAGACGAGCTACTGGAACCGGCAATCGGTCCCGCTCGTGGCCGGTGGGCGCGTGGGTCTCTCGAGTCGCAACGGCCTGCTCAACTCGCTGCGCGCCTCGAAGGAGGAGGGGCAGAGCAACTTCACCAACCCGGGCCTCGTGCTCGCGGGTATCGGTGTGGACATGGATCTCAAGCCCACGCTGCGCCTCAGCCTCAATCTGAACACGCTCGCCTTCGACACCACCGCGGTGCTCGAGACCGCGCGTAACCAGCCCGACATCGACGAGGCGATCGGACAGGACGTCTCCGCCGCCGTGATCTGGCGGCCGTTCATGTCCCAGAACCTGATCCTGCGTGGTTCCTACGCGACGCTGCTGCCCGGGCCGGGGTTCGACGATCTGTTCCCCGACGAGACAGCGGGCTACTTCCTGTTCAACGCGACGCTCAACTACTGAGGCGTCTTTAGGACGATCGATGCGGCGCGCCCCGACGGACGCGACGCCGACCCCCATCTGCCAGCTCATGACGACTTCCGACACACCGACCGGCGTCCGCTGGTTCACCGCCATCGCCGCCCCGATCGCGCTCGCGCCCTTGGCCGCGCCCTTGGCCGCGATCGTTCTCGTGCTGGCGTCGCTGCCGCCGGGCGCATCCGCGAGCACCGGCGAGGACCCGGTCGAACGACGTTACGCGTTGACGCCGCCCGCACCCGCCGAGCAGACACCGGCGGACGTGGACGCGAAGAGCGCCGGCTGCGTGTCCTGTCACGTGGACAACGACCTGCCCAGCATGCACGCGAACCCCGCCGTGCTCATCGGCTGCGTCGACTGCCACGGGGGCGACAGCGACATCGCGGTCGCCGCCGATCTTCCGCGCGAGGCGCCGGGGTACGAACGCGCGATGGAGCAGGCGCACGTGCTGCCGCTCTACCCCGAGTCGTGGAACTACCCCTCGAGCGCGAACCCCGAGCGCACCTACACGCTGCTCAACCGCGAGAGCCGCGAGTTCACGCGATTCGTGAACCCCTCGGACTACCGCGTCGTCGATGACGCCTGTGGCGCCTGCCATCAGGAATCGATCGAGGCGAACCGTCGCAGCCTGCACGCCACCGGCACCATGCTGCTCGGCGGCGCCGCCTACAACAACGGCATCCTCGACAACAAGATCTACAACCTCGGCGAGGCCTACGACGACGACGGCAACGCGATCAAGATGCTCGGCCCGGTCCTGCCGCCCGAGCTCGACGAGGCGGCCACGACGGCCGGCATCCTGCCCTACGTGCTGCCGCTACCGGCCTGGGAGACGGTCGAGCCCGGCGACGTGTTCCGCGTGTTCGAACGCGGCGGACGCAACATCGGCAACCTCTTTCCGGAGACCGGCATTCCGAACGCGACCGGACTGGTGCAACGTCTCGAGGAACCCGGGCGGCCGGACTTCCGGCAGTCCAATCGCGGACCGGGCACCGGCGCCCGTATCTCGGTGCCGCTGATCAACATCACCAAGACGCGACTCAACGATCCGCTGACCTGGTTCGCCGGCACCAACGATCAACCGGGCGACTACCGCCAGTCCGGCTGTGCGTCCTGTCACGTCGTCTACGCGAACGACCGCGAGCCACGTCATTCCGGCCCGTACGCGAAGTTCGGCCACGACGGCACCTCGCAATCGAACGACCCGACCATCCCCAAGGGCGAGTCGGGGCATCCTCTCGAGCACGCCTTCACCAACGCCATTCCGACGAGCCAGTGCATGGTCTGCCACATGCACCAGCCGAACATGTTCATGAACACCTACCTCGGCTACACCATGTGGGACTACGAGGCCGATGCGCCGCGCATGTGGCCCGAGCAGCAGCAGTACCCGACCATCGAGGAGGAGTGGAGCATCCTCGACCGCAACCCCGAGGCCGCCGCGGCGCGCGGGCTCTGGGGCGATCTCGACTTCCTCTCCGGCGTCTGGGAGATGAACGACGAGATGCAGGACACGCAGTTCGCCGACTACCACGGCCACGGCTGGAACTTCCGCGGGGTGTTCAAGCGCGACCGCGAGGGCAACCTGCTCGACGAGCAGAACGACGTCGTCGAGGACGAGGACCCGGAGAAGTTCGACAAGGCGGTGCACATGTCCTCGATTCATCTGGACGCCGGCATGCAGTGCGTCGACTGCCACTTCTCCCAGGACAACCACGGCAACGGCTACCTCTACGGCGAGGTCGCGCACGCGGTGCAGATCGACTGCAAGGACTGCCACGGTACCGCGGACACCTACCCGAGCCTCTACACGTCCGGGCCGGCAGCGCTGGAGGGTGGCGAGGACCTGTCGGCCCTGCGCACACCGGACGGCCGCCGTCGCTTCGAATGGCGCGGCAAGGAACTCTGGCAGGCCGCCTCCCTCGACCCCGACCTCGAGTGGCAGGTGTCACTGGTCAAGGACACCGTGACCGGCGGCCACGCCGACTACAACGACAAGGCGGCACGGGCGAAGCTCATGAGTCGCGACACCGACTCCCTCGCCTACGGGCGCGGCGTTCAGCCCGACGACCGTGCACACGACGACGCCAACCTCGAGTGTTACGCCTGCCACACCTCGTGGACGACGAGCTGTGCCGGCTGCCACTTGCCGATCGAGGCGAACCGGAAGTCCGAGCGCCACAAGTACGAGGGCGGCGAGACCCGCAACTTCGCGACCTACAACCCGCAGGTCGCACGCGACGACATCTTCCAGCTCGGGCGACGGAACGAGGGCAACGGCTCGCGTATCGCTCCGGTGCGCTCCTCGTCGGCACTGATCCTGTCCTCGACCAACGCGAACCGCGAGAAGATCTACGTCCAGCAGCCGCCGATCTCCTCGGCGGGCTTCAGCTCGCAGGCCTTCAACCCGCACTTCCCGCATACCGTCAGGAAGACCGAGACGAAGGAGTGCGAGGACTGCCATCTCTCCGCGGCGGGCGACAACAACGCGATCATGGCGCAGCTCCTGCTGCAGGGCACCGACTTCACCGACTTCGTCGGCTACAACGCCTGGGCCGGCGGCAGCGACTCGGTCAACGCCATCCAGGTGACCGAGTGGGACGAGCCGCAAGCCGTCATCGGCAGCTACCTGCACGAGTACGCCTACCCGGACTGGTTCGCCGAGCACGAGGCACGCGGCCGGCGGCTCGAGACCTCGACCAGCCATGACGCGGGACGGGCCGAGTGCGTGCAACTGCGCGGCGAATACCTTTTCTCCGCCGAAGGCGGCAAGGGACTGCGGGTCTACGACGTCGCGGGCATCGCGAACAAGGGCATCTCGCAGAAGATCATCACCGCGCCGTTCAGTCCCCTCGGTCAGGACAGCCGCGTGAACACCAGGGACGCGACCTGCGTCGTGCTGCCGACGACGCAGCCGATCCACCCGCCGCGCAACGAAGGCGAGTTGATGCGGGACGTGAACCTCGAGCAGCCCTTCCACCCCTTGTACAGCTACGCCTACGTGACCGATGCGCGCGAGGGTCTGATCCTCGTCGACGTCGATACGCTGGCCGACGGCGATCCCCGGAACAACTTCCTCGAGCGGGCGGTGACATTCAACCCGAACGGTGCGCTGAACGGTGCGCGGCACGTCACCGTCGGCGGCCACCTCCTGTACGTCGCGGCGGAGCAGGGACTCGTCGTGGTCAGCGTCGACGATCCGCTGAACCCCGAGATCGTGGCGACGCTGCCGCTGTCGGGCATGCGTTTCTCGCAGCTGCAGTTCCGCTACCTGTTCGCGACCACCGACGACGGCATCGTGAGCATCGACGTCACCGATCCCGCGCGGCCGGCCGTCGCGAGCGTCGTGCCGATCGCGAATGCGCGGAAGTTCTTCGTCGCCCGCACCTACGCCTACGTGGCCGCCGGGGCGGACGGCGTGGTCTTCGTCGACGTCACCAAACCGGCGGCGATGCGCGAGACCTTGCGCTTCCGGGAAGGCATCGAGGACGCGCACGATGTGGTGGTCGCTACCACCAACGCCTCGCTGTTCGCCTACGTCGCGGACGGCCGCGGCGGGCTCAAGATTCTCCAGCTGACCTCGCCCGAGCTGCAGCCGAAGTTCTACGGCTTCAGCCCCGCCCCGAATCCGAAGCTGATCGCCCGGCGCCCCACCTCCGACCGATTGCTGAGTCTGTCCCGACCGCTGGAGCGTGACCGAGGCGTGGACGAGACCGGTCACCAGATGGCGGTGTTCGGACGCCGTGGCTCACGCCCCCTGACCCTCGGCGAGATGCAGACGATGTACCTCGACGGTGAGGGCGAGCCGTGGACCGTGACGAACGAGAAGCGGTGATGAAGAGAACGGCGGCGTTTGCCGCCCGATTCGCCTGTCGGACCGCCCGTCGGACCGCCCGTCGGACCGCCTGTCGGAACGCCTGTCGGAACGCCTGTCGGAACGCCTGTCGGAACGCCCGTCAGGCCGCCCCCTGGACCGGCTGGCGATACGCGGCGGTCCTTGCCGTCGCCGCCGCGCTACCGGCCGCCCGCGCCGATACCCTGGCGACCATCATCCAGGAGGATCACCTCGGCGTGGCCACCTGCGCGACCAGCCAGTGCCACGGCAAGAGCCGCGTGCACGAGGGGCGCAACGTCCAGTTGAACGAGTACACGATCTGGGCAGACAGTGATCGCCACTCGATCGCCTACCGCACGCTCGAGAGCGAGGAATCCAGGTCGATGGCCCGGAAGCTCGGTATCGGCGACCCCACGAGCGAAACGCTGTGCCTCGACTGCCACGCGGACAACGTGCCGGCGGGCAAGCGGGGACCGAAGTTCCAGCCGAGCGACGGGGTCGGTTGCGAGGGTTGCCACGGCGGGTCCGGGCGATACATCGAGACCCACACCAACCGGAACACGACGCACGCCGAGAACCTGGCCGCGGGCATGGTGGCGACGGAACGCGCGGACGTGCGCGCCGAGGTCTGCCTGAGCTGCCATCTCGGCACGAAAGACAAGTTCGCCTCGCATCGCCTGATGGCGGCCGGCCATCCGCGGCTCGTCTTCGAGCTCGATCTCTTCACGGCGAACCAGCCCGCGCACTACACGGTCGACGCCGACTACCGCGAGCGCAAGGGTCGCGTGGCCCAGCACCGGCTCTGGCTGATCGGGCAGGTGACGCAGCTTCGCCGCCAGCTCGAGGTGGCTCGAGAGCTGCTCGGCACGAGCGGGGGCGGCCTGCCGGAGCTCGCGCTGTTCGACTGCCACTCCTGCCACCACTCGATGGACGAGTTGCGCTGGACGCGCAAGCGCGCCGACGGGCTGGAGCCCGGCAGCCTTCGCCTGCACCTTCCCAACATGGTGGTGCTCCGGGCGATCGCCGGCGCGTTCGACGAGCAGGCGCTGGTCGACGGTCTGAACGAGGCCCACCGGGCCACGCTCCGAGGCGCCCAGTCCGGCCCCGATGCCTTTGCCTCGGCCGTCGAGCGCCTGCTCGGTGTTCTCGACACCGCCGCGGAATCGTTCTCCCGGCCCATGAACGTCGCCGACGTGGCGCGGCTGCGTCTGGCGCTGCTGCAGGCCGCTGCAGCCGACGAGGCAAGCGACTACGCTGAAGCGGAGCAGATCTACTTCGGCGTCGAGAACCTGTGCAACGCGCTGAACGAGGTCGACCGCTGCGGCCCGGCGCTCGATCGCCTGTTCGATACCGTGGCCGACGCGGACGCCTATCGCCCGTCCGTGTTCGCGCGGACGGCCAACGAACTCGTGCAGGCCTTCTGAGCGGGAGTCCGTGATGACCACGCGCAAGGAGTCGAACCCGATCGACGAGAAACTGTCCGGCTCGATGGCGCCCAGGCTCCGGCGGCGGAGCAACGGTGCGGAGTACATCGTGTCGGGCGAGATGCTCGTCGGACGCGGGCTCGAATGCGACATCGTCATCAGCGACGGCGACAGCATCTCGCGCCGGCACGCCCAGCTCTCGGGCAACGGGGACGAACTCTTCGTCACCGATCTCGGCTCGACCAACGGCACGCACCTGAACGGCAAGGAGGTGACCGAGCGGACGGCGCTTGCCGACGGCGACGTGCTCGCCTTCGACGAGTACGCCTTCGACGTCGTCGTGCCGCCGCCCCCGCCGCCGCCCGCGCCGGTCGATCCCGAGGCCACGCGGCTCGTCGACCCGGCGGAGCTTCGCTCCCGGATCGGACGCGATCCGTTTGCGGCCCGCGCGGACGGGACGGGCTCATCGCCTGTCCGGAACGCCCCGGCCTCGTCGCGCGACTCCGTATCGTCGGACGAGTTGGACGGCTCGGATGTCTCGGATGGCTCGGATGGCTCGGATGTCTCGGATGGCTCGGATGTCTCGGATGTCTCGGATGTCTCGGACGGCTCGGACGGCTCGGACGGCTCGGACGGCTCGGACGGCTCGGACGGCTCGGACGGCTCGGACGGCTCGGACAGCTCGGATGTCTCGGATGTCTCGGATGGCTCGGATGGCTCGGATGGCTCGGATGGCTCGGACGTGCTGGTCATGCCGGACGTGCCGCATGTGCCGCTAGAGGCCGAGCCGGCGGCCGGCGAACGATCGGCAGGCGCCCCGCCGGGTCGGGCAGTCGACCTCGAGCCCGGCGCGAGACCTCCCGGGCGGATCGACGCCGTTGCGCCGCCACGCGCGCCCGAGGAGCGGTCGTCCCGGGACGCGAGCAGTGTCGTCGACGAGATGGCCGACGACGAGTGGACCTGGCCCGACCTCGACGACGATCTCGACGAGCGGCTGATCGAACTCGCCGACGGACCGGGCGGACTCGGCGACCCGCTGTTCGGCGACGAGCCCGGCGCGCCGGAACCCGTCGCGCGCGCGACCACCCCGGTCGTGGCCCCCTCTCCCGGGCGCGCGCCCGACGCGCCGGTGCGGATCGACGCCGACGCGGCCGCAGACGTGCCGGCGGCCGGCACGAACCGGTCGCGCGACGAGCGCGAAGCCGCACGGTCTGCGACGTCCGATCCGGCAGCAGCGCCGCCGGCTGGGGCGGCCGGGGCGGCAGCGCCGGCCGGGCCGACAGCGCCGGTGCCTGGCGCGTGGGCCAGCGCGACCTCGCTGCACCCGAATCCCGAACACACGATGATCGCGAAGTACGTCGCGCCCCGCCCGAAGTTTCCGCCCCCGATCGATGCCGCGACACTTGCCGGACCGGCGCTGCTGGTCGGCACGGGCGATCCGGCCGGGCAGATCCTGGAGCTGGCCGGCGAGCAGACATCATGGATCGTGGGTTCGGGAGAGGACTGCGACCTGCAGATCCGACACGAAGGCGTGTCCACCCGTCACGCGGTGATCTCTCGCGAGGGGAGCAAGTGGCGCCTGGGCGACGAACTCTCGGTGAACGGCACCTGGGTGAACGGCAAGCGCGTCAACGTCGGCTACGTCGGCGACGGCGACGATCTCCGGTTCGGTCCGGTGGAATGCCGCCTGGCCATCCCCGCCGGCAGGCGCAGGCCGGCCCGCTCGGCGCCGACCGGGGGGGGCGGCACGGCGCACCGGTCAGCGGCACGTCGCCTGCCGACGGGTCGGCTCGCCACTCTCGGCATTGCCGTCCTCGGGCTGGCTGTCGTCGGCTTCGCGATCGTGTTCCTGCGGCACTGAAACGCCAGACTGGCACCGGAGCCCGGACCACTTGACCCCGATCGAACCGGGCGTGACTCCTCGTACGGCACGCCCGCAGTCGTCGACGGATGCACCGACACCGCGATGCGGTCGAGCGGGTCGGGGCGCCCTGGCCGACGGGTACACTGTTCCCACCAGCTGCCCGAGGCGATCCACGTGCACGCCACGTCACGTCACGCGGGGCGGCGTCGGCACGGGACTTTCATGCGATCCCGGGCTCGCCCATCCGACCCGACCAGGAGGTCTCCATGCCCGACTACACCCCCTCGTTCACCGGCTGCCTCGTCGGCGCGGTCTTCGCCACCATCCTGATTCCGGCCGCCACGAGCTTCGGCATGCTGATCGTCCATCTCGCGGCCTTCGCCTGCTTCGTGGTGCCGCTGGTGTTCATGATCCGCGAGCGCAGCGCGGCGAACGCCGCGACCGAGGGCGAATCCCGGGTCGATCAGGTCGAGTTCTGAGACCGCCGCCGGGTCGCGGCCGGTCTCACGCGGCGTCCGGCTCCCAGCCGCCGACGGCCTTCACCTCGAGAAACTCCTCGAACCCCCACTCGCCCCCTTCCCGCCCGTTCCCGGAGCGCTTGTAGCCGCCGAACGGGGAGCCTGCGGACCGCGCCATGCCGTTCATGTCGACCATGCCGGACCGCAGTCGTCGGGCCACGCGGTTGGCCTTCTCCGGGTCGGTCGTCTGCACGTAGTTCGTGAGCCCGTAGTCCGTGTCGTTGGCGATCGCGATGGCTTCCTCCTCGGTGTCGAACGGCATCATCGAGAGCACCGGTCCGAAGATCTCCTCGCGCATGATCGTCATGGCGTTGTCGCAGTCGGCAAACACCGTGGGGCGGACGAAGAAGCCTCGCTCGAGTCCGTCGGGCAGGCCGGGGCCGCCGGCGACGAGTCGGGCGCCGTCCCTGTCGATGCCCTCGTTGATCAGACCCTGCACCTTGTCGAACTGGGCGCGGCTGACGAGGGGACCGATGTGGCGGCCGCTCTTCGCGGCGAGATCGACCGCCGTCCGCTCCGCCGCCTCGCGGGCCTCCTCGACCGCCGCCGCGTAGCGGGATCGCTCGACCAGCATGCGAGTCGGCGCGTTGCACGATTGCCCGGTGTTGTTGAAGCAGCGGGCGACCCCGTTCGCGACCGCGTCCTCCGGCGCATCCGCGAACACGATGTTCGCGCCCTTGCCACCGAGTTCGAGCGAGACGCGCTTGAGCGTGTCCGCGGCGTTCTTCGAGATCGCGATACCGGCCCGCGACGAGCCGGTGAAGGATACCATCGCCACATCCGGGTGACCGGACAGTCGCGTCCCGACGCCCGGGCCATCGCCGTTGACGAGGTTGAACACGCCGGCCGGTACGCCGGCCTCGTGCAGGATGTCCGCGAACAGCATGCCGGAGAGCGGCGAGAGCTCGGAAGGCTTCAGCACCATGGTGCAGCCGGTGGCGATCGCGGGCAGCACCTTCAGCGCCACCTGGTTCATCGGCCAGTTCCAGGGCGTGATCAGCGCGCACACGCCGATCGGCTCGTGCAGGATGCGGTCGCGCGGCGTATCGGGCCGGAGCTCGCGCTCGAACGCATAGCCTTCCAGCGTGCGAATGAATGCCTTGATGTGTGACGAACCGCTGCCGGACTGGGCCGAGCGGGACATGTCGATCGGCGCGCCCATCTCGCGGCTGATCGTCTCGCCCATCTCGTCGGAGCGGGCCGTGTAGACCTCGAGGATGCGCTGCATCAGCGCGAGTCGCACCGCCTTCGACGACTGCGACCACGTCACGAACGCGGCGCTGGCGGCCGCGACCGCGGCATCGGTGTCGCGATCGCCGCCGAGCGAGATCGTCGCGACACGCTCCTCTGTCGAGGGGTCGACGACGTCGAGATCGGTGCCCTCCAGCGGATCGACCCAGGCGCCGTCGATGTAGAACTGCCGTGTGTTCGCGGGCATGGGAAGGACTCCGGGGTCGTGGTGGAAGCGCCGCCGGGCGGGAGTCCGGCAAACAGGCGCGCATCGTAGCAAGGGCGGCGCCTCGCGCGGTCGTGGTGCACGGGCGCCAGCGACATCGGCACGTCCCGACGGTCCGAGGCGTGTCGCGCCGCCGGCGCTCGCTAGCCCTCCACCTGAGTCGCGAGCGAGACGTCCCGCCCGTCCGCGCCGCCCACCGCATGCGCGTCCCCCATCCGCACGCGCACCTGACGGCGACGCGAGGTGGCGAGTCCGCTCGCGCAGTCGCGCTTGACCGCCTCGAGCTTGCGCACGACCAGCGCACGCCCGTCGCCCGCGGCGTCCTCGCGGGCGGCGCGCTCCTCGAGTGCCCTGCGCTCCCGGTCGATCTCGCGGCAGCGTTCGAGCACCGTCACCGCATAGCCGACCCGGTAGTCGAACGCGGCCGCGCGTCCCGCAGGCACGCTGCCCTCGCGCTTGCGCGCCGCCAGCGAGCGTTCCATCGCGTTCGAGAGGTAGGCGAAGGTGAGGGCCGCGACCTCGGCATCGACCGCGTAGCCGCGGAACTCGAGATCCTCGCCCTGCACCACGATGCAGTCGTGCAACAGCGCGACCGCCTGCGAGAGAAACAGCACGTGCGAGGGCATGCGGCGCACCGCCGCCTTGAAGGACGCGGCGCCGAACGCCGATGTCTCGAGGTCCCTGTCGGTGATGCCGTAGCGCGTCATCAAGGCCTGGCAGCGCCGCAGCGCGATCGCCGCCTCGTGCGGGCTGGATTCCGTCTCGCCGCTCATGCGGTAGAGCTTGGCGACCCGCTCGAGCAGCTTGTCGCGTTCCTTGCCCGCCGGCGGCAGGCGCTCGGCCGGCCAATCGTCGGGGGCGTCGTCGCGAGCGTCGTCCAGGGGGCCTTCTGGGGGATGGTCTCGGCGGGACATCGTCGTCTTCACAGCAACACGAGTCGCGAGGCTACCGCATCATCCGATGAGGGAGCGCGGATCGGGCAACGGCACGCCGGAACCGCGCCGCGCGTTCACCGCCTCCGCGGCGGCCGCCAGCTGCGCGAGCGTACTGTCGTCGAGCGGCAGGTGGCGCGCCCGCGCCGCCCGGCTCCGGCGTTCCGGTTCGCCGGGCATGAGCACGCCGCCGAGCGCCTCGCCGATGGCGTCCAGCCTCGACGAGCGCACCCAGTCCACGAAGCCCGTGGCCTCGCGCTCGAAGCTCGGGCCGGTACCCAGGCGCGCAGGATCGAACACGATCGCGAGCATGTTGTTGACGATGCCGGGGCGGTCCGGCAGGTTCGCGTCCCGACCGGTGACCCCGCCGGTGAGCGCCGCCCCGAGGAGTTCGCAGACGATCGCCAGCGCATGGCCCTTGTGCTCGGCGAAGGTGCGCAGCGCGCCGCCCGGTTCGTCGAACAGCACGCGCGGGTCCGTCGTCGGCCGGCCGGCCGCGTCGATCACCGAGCCTTCGGGAACCGCTCTCCCCGCGTTCATCGCGACCCGCGCCTTGCCGTGCGCGATGGCGCTGGTGGCGAAGTCGAGCAGGATCGGCTCGCCGTCCGCCCGCGGGATGCCGACCGTGAACGGGTTGGTGACGAAGCGTGCGTCGATGCCACCGTGCGGCGCGACCACCGGGGTGGTGGTCATCGCGTTGGTGAAGTGGATGCCGACCAGGCCCGCCTCGATCGCCATCTCGGCCCAGTGGCCGATGCGTCCGATGTGGTGTGCGTTGCGGAGCCCGAGCAAGGCGATGCCGTGCGCATTCGCCCGTTCGATGGCCAACGTCATCGCCTGCCGGGCAACCGACTGGCCGATGCCCATGCCACCATCGACGACGAGCATCGCTCCGGTGTCGACGATCACGTCGATCTCGCGGTTCAGGGACAGGTGCCCGGCGTGACAGGCGTCCACGTAGGTCGGGATCATCCCCACCCCGTGCGAGTCGTGACCGGCGAGGTTCGCCCCGATCAAGTGATCGGCGGTCAGGCGGGCTTCGTCCGCCGACGAGCCGAGCGCCTCGAACAGCTGCCGGACCCAGCCGTGAAGCGGCGTCGTCGGGACGTCGCGAAGCGCCGGGCCGCCGTTGTCGCCGGCGGGTTCAGCCACGGGTCGCGACGGCCGTTCGCTCGCGCCCGAGGGCCTTGGCGAGCAACGTGAGTCGACCCTGCACGGCCTCGCTGTCCGGCACGCTGGTCTCCTCGTCCACGGCGAGGGTGACGGTGTCCGCGTCGATGACGAGGCTCGCGTGATCGAGGATCGCCGGCACGCTGCCCGAGAAGCGGTGCCCGAGCAGGAGTGCGGTGCCGAGCACGTGCGCGCGCGTCGCCTCGTCGTCGTCGAGCAGGGCCAGCGCCGGATGCTCGGCCCGGGCGCCATGGCGGGCATGCACCGTGGCGGCGAGGAACACCCGCTCGGGGTGCGTGATGCCGATGAAGGGGAAGCGCAGCAGATACTCGAACATATGCCGCGCCTGCACGTCGCGTCCCTCGCGCCAGGCGATGTCCGAGAGCAGCGTGGCGGCCACGCGCAGGCGTCGCTGCTCGACGCTTTCCCCCAGGAACAGGCCGTCCGTCCAGCGTTCGAGCGCCCCCGCGAAATCAGGGACCCGGGCCGTGCCTTGCGCGAGTTGACGGCAGCCGTCGAGCAGGGGATCGAGCGCTCGCCCCTCGTCGTCGAGCCGCTCGTGCAGCCAACCTTCGCGCACGCCGAGCGCGGAGAACAGCACGCGCCCGGGCTCGAGATGCTTGAGCACCCGGTCCATGACGAGCGCGGCGGCCGGCAAGGTCGAGGCACGACGGCCGGGCACGCCCGGCACATCGGCGACCTCCTCCGGACGCATCGTCCAGATCTTCTTGGCAAGCTCGCGCAGCGACCCGGTCTGCAGTTCGAGCCCGTGAATGACGGGGACAGGGTAGTCGTTTCCAGCGAGATGCACCTTGGCGAGCGCTCGCCAGCCGCCGCCGACGACATGGAAGTCGGCACCGGCGACGACTTCCGGCATCGCGTCGCGTATGGCCGCGTCGACGTGGCGCCTGGCCGCCTTCGGATCGTCCGCGAGTCGATTCGCGATCAGCAGCGCACCGAGCGGCATGCTCACCCGCCCCTCGCCGACCTGGTCCCCCTGGATCTCGGCGATCTCGAGGCTGCCGCCGCCGAGATCTCCGGCGAAACCGGTCGGGTGATGGAAGCCGGCGATGACGCCTGTGGCCGCGAGTCGTGCCTCGTCGTCGCCGTCGAGGATCGTGACCGGCAGACCGGACTCCGACTCCAGACGCCGCCGGAACGCGTCGCCGTTGCCCGCCTTGCGGATCGCTTCGGTGGCCAGCAGATCGATGCGCCCGACGTGCATGGCCCGCGCGATCGAGACGAACCGCACGAGTGCGCGCGAGACACAGTCCATCGCCTTGTCACCGAGCTTGCCGTCCGCGTCGATCGACGCGCCGAGGCGGCAGAGCGACTTCTCGTTGAAGCGTGGGAAAGGCGCGCGACTCAGACGGTCATAGACGACGAGGCGGACGGAGTTCGATCCGAGATCGACCACGGCGACATGTTCTTCGTCAGAATCACGTCCGGTCGGGGGCGCGGCGAGGGTTGCCATGCGTCGCTCGTCGTTCGGGAAGATGGCGGCAGCGTGGCACGTCGCCGGGTGGCTGTCGACGGGCCTGGCGGCAAGACGAACCGGCTACATTTTGCATGGCAAACGGTATCGTAGTAGCGTGAATGCCCCTCCGCGAGCGAAGGTTTCGCCGATGCACTTGCCAGAACCGGGTGATCTCGCCCCCGATCCCGTCCAGCACGACTACGAGATCGGACAGGACAACATCCGGCCCTTCGGGCTGGACATCCACAACCCGGTGTTTCTCGTTTCCGGCCTGGCCGTCGTCGCCTTCGTCATCGTCACGCTGATGTTCCAGGAGAGTGCCGGTGTGTTCTTCGGCGATCTCCGCACCACGCTCACGGGCTCGCTCGACTGGTTCTTCCTGTCGGCGGCCAACATCTTCGTGCTGGTCTGCATCCTGCTCGTGGTGACCCCGCTCGGTGGCGTACGCCTCGGCGGCGACGACGCGCGACCGGACTACGGCTACCTCGGCTGGTTCGCGATGCTGTTCGCGGCCGGCATGGGCATCGGTCTGATGTTCTTCGGCGTCTCCGAGCCCATGTCCCACTTCGGGTCCGCCATGGGCGGCACCACGGTCGAGGACGGCGCGCGGACCGACTGGTCACCGCTCGGAGGGGCAGCGGGCGACGCGATCGCTGCCCGCGACCTCGGCATGGCGGCGACCCTCTTCCACTGGGCGCTGCACCCCTGGGCGATCTATGCCGTCGTCGCGCTGTCGCTCGCGTTCTTCTCGTTCAATCGCGGCCTGCCGCTGACGTTGCGCTCCGCCTTCTACCCGCTGCTGGGCGACAAGGTCTGGGGCTGGCCGGGGCACACGATCGACATCCTCGCGGTGTTCGCGACTCTGTTCGGGCTGGCCACCTCGCTGGGATTCGGTACCGAGCAGGCGCTCGCGGGGCTGAACTACCTGTTCGGCTGGGGGACCGGCGACGTCGCCAAGGTCGTCATGATCGGCAGCATCACGGTGCTGGCGTTGATCTCGGTGCTGCGCGGGCTCGACGGCGGGGTCAAGGTACTGTCGGAAATCAACATCGCGCTCGCGCTGCTGCTGATGGTCTTCGTGCTCGTCGTCGGTCCCACGGCCGAGATCTTCTCGACCATCACCGGGGGGGCCGTGGCCTATGCGCAGAACGTCGTGCCGCTGTCGATGCCGTTCGGACGCGAGGACGCGAACTTCTCCCAGGGCTGGACCGCGTTCTACTGGGCCTGGTGGATCTCCTGGTCGCCGTTCGTCGGCATGTTCATCGCGCGCGTGTCGCGGGGACGCACGGTGCGAGAGTTCGTGCTGTGCGTGATCTGCATCCCGACGGCGGTCTGCATCGTCTGGATGGGCGCCTTCGGCGGCACCGCGATCTCGCAGGTGGTGGCGAACGCGGCCGCTCCGGTCAGCGAGGCGGCCCTGGAGCTCAAGCTCTTCGTGATGCTCGCCGAGCTGCCGTTCGCCACCCTGACCTCCTTCATCGGCATCGTGCTGGTGCTGGTGTTCTTCGTGACGTCGTCCGATTCGGGCTCGCTCGTGATCGACACGATCACCGCCGGCGGCAAGGTCGATGCACCGGCTGCCCAGCGCGTGTTCTGGTGCGTGTTCGAAGGTCTGGTGGCGGCGACGCTTCTGCTGGTCGGCGGCGCGGAAGCGCTGAGCGCCCTTCAGGCGATGGCGGTCTCGATGGGCTTCCCGTTCACCATCGTGCTACTCGCGATGTGCGTCGGGCTGCTGATGGGGCTCAACCGCGCGCGCAAGCGTCACGGACTCGCGTCCGAGTCACGGGCCCGGGACGTGCGTCCGATCTGAATCCGTCGAGCGCCGCCGCGAGGGGGCGCCGGCGAACGACGATCCGGGGGGGGTCACGGACCTCTATACTGCTCTGCCCGGGAGACCTCCCGCCGAGCGCTGCGCGACCCGCGAATCGTCATGGACCCCGAACTTCGAGCACGGCTGCCGCACCCCGAGCGGGCCACGCGTTTCTGGTGGGTGCGGCATGCGCCCGTGCCCGAGGTCGGCACGCACATGTACGGCAGTCTCGACGTCGACTGCCTGACCACGGATCGTCCGCTCTTCGAGGCGGTCGCCGCTCGACTGCCGACCGACGCGCTCTGGGTCACGAGCCACCTGCGGCGCACGCGCCAGACGGCCGACGCACTCGCGGCCGCCGGCGCGCGACCCGGGGAATGGCGCGAGGATCCGGACATCGCCGAGCTTGATTTCGGGGACTACAACGGCATGGCCATCGACGCGCTGTTCGCGCTCCGCGACGACCCCTTCCTCGGCTTCTGGCCCCTGTCGCCGCACGAACAGGCGCCGAACGGCGAAAGCTTCGCCATGCTGGTGACGCGGGTCGGCCGTTTCATCGACACGATGCGGCGCGAGAGCATCGGGCGGGACGTGGTCTGCGTCGCGCACCGCGGCACGATTCTCGCCGCCCTGCAGATCGCCCTGGAGCTGCCGCTCACGACGAGCGTCGCCTTCGACATCGGCAACGTCTCCCTGACGCGACTCGTGCATCACGCCGATGTGCCCGATGGCGGCCCTCGCTACCGCGTGGCCGAGGTCGGCTGGCTGCCACACCGTCGCGGCTGACGCCAGCCGCGCGCTGTCTGCCCGCTGCTTCTGCCCACTGCTTCTGCCGGCGCGCCTGCTGCCTGCCTGCCTGCCTGCCTGCCTGCCTGCCTGCCTGCCTGCCTGCCTGCCTGCCTGCCGCCTGTTGGTCGCCCGTCAGCGGGCCGCCCGGCGTGCCGCGCGAGGCGTCCGGTCGGGCCCGATCAGGCCGGGTCGTTCTCCCGCACGAGGCGCGCGACGCGTTCGACCATGCGCGCGATCGGCCCCGCGTCCTCCTTGCCGGCGAGCGTCGGCGCCGACAGGGTCCGCACCAGCCGGTCGACCTCGGCGAGGATGCGCGCGCGGGAGGATTCCGGGGGATCGAGAAAGCACATGTCCCAGTCGGCGAACTGCCGATCGGACCATTCCCCGAGTTCCAGCAGGCGCACCACCGTGTGCCGCTCGTCGGCGACGATCGACGTCATCAGCGCGCGAACGGTCGCCTCCTCACCCTCGAGGTACTGGAAGAAGGAGCCGTCCCTCCAGCTCAGGTAGCCGGTGACGGCCTTCTCGTAGTTGCGCGCCGAACACAGTTCCCCGAGCGCGAGCAAGGCCTCGGTATCGAACGGCGTTCGCTGATCGCTCACGTAGGCTACCGAGTACACGGCGCGAACTCCCGGCATGGCCACCGCCGGGAACGGCCCCGGCCGTCGAAGACTACCCGATCCGCTCGAAGACGGTCGCGATGCCCTGACCCATGCCCACGCACATCGTGGCGAGCCCCAGTTCCCCGTCGTTCTGCTGCATGACGTTCAGCAGCGTGGTCGAGATACGCGTGCCGGAGCATCCCAGCGGATGCCCGAGCGCGATCGCCCCGCCGTTGAGGTTCACCTTGCGGTCCATGTCGTCGAGCAGGCCCAGATCCTTCAGCACGGGAATGGCCTGCGCGGCGAAGGCCTCGTTGAGCTCGACGTGATCGATGTCGTCGATCGTCATGCCGGCGCGCTTGAGCGCCTTCTTCGAGGCGGGCACCGGGCCGTACCCCATGATCGCCGGATCGCAGCCCGACACCGCCATCGAGCGGATACGGGCGATCGGCGCGACGCCGAGCGCCATCGCCTTCGCCCCCGACATCACGAGCATCGCGGACGCGCCGTCGGCGATCGCCGACGAGGTGCCGGCCGTCACCGCGCCGGTCTTCGGCACGAAGGCCGGCGGCAGTGAAGCGAGCGCCTCGAGAGACGCATCGCCGCGGATGACCTCGTCGTGCCTGAACGTCTGCAGGAAGCCGCGCTCGTCATGGCCCTGGATCGGCACGATCTCGTTGTCGAATCGCCCGGCGTCGGTGGCGGCCTGCGCGCGCTGGTGGGAGCGGAGCGCGAACCGGTCCATGTCCTCGCGCGGCACCTGGTGGAGCTGCCCGAGCATCTCGGCGGTGACGCCCATCATCATCGAGGCGCGCGCCATGTGCTTCGACATCGCCGGGTTCAGATCCACGCCGTGCATCATCGGTACGTGCTGCATGTGCTCGACCCCGCCGACCACGAACACGTCACCGTAGTCGGTCATGATCCCCTGCGCGGCGATGTGCAGCGCGCTCATGGAGGAGGCGCACAGGCGACTGACCGTCTGCGCGGCGACCTGCTTGGGCAATCCGGCCATCAGGCCGATGGCGCGCGCCACGTTGAAGCCCTGTTCCAGTGTCTGGTTGACGCAGCCCCAGACGATGTCCTCGACATCGCCCTTCGGCACCTCGGGATTGCGCTCGAACAGTGCGGTGACCAGAGCGGCGGACAGGTTCTCGGCCCGCACGTTGACGAAGGCGCCCCCCTTGGAGCGACCCATGGGCGAGCGAACCCCGTCGACGATGACGACATCCCGTGGCTGGAACTTGCTCATGCCGCTGCTCCTGGCTGCGTTGCCGTGCTCGGGTGAAAGGTCTCGCCGCTCGCCGCCATCTCGCGCATGCGCGCGCTCGGCACGTACAGCGGTCCGAGGTGCGCGAGCGCATCGGCGCGTTCGCAGAAGGCCGCGAGACCGACGCGATCGACGTGCTTCAGGGCACCGCCCCGGAACGGCGGAAAGCCGATGCCGTAGACGAGTCCCATGTCGACCTCGGCGGCGGTGCCGACGATGTCGTCCTCGAGACAGAGTGCCGCCTCGATGCACATCGGAATCATCAGCCGGTCGACGATCTCCTCGGCCGGGAACTCGGCCTTGCCGCCCTTCTGGACGGACGCGACGACCGCGTCGCCTGCCGCGTCCGGCAGCTTCTTCTGCTTGCCGCGCTTGTCGAGTTCGTAGCGGTAGAAGCCCGAGGCGTTCTTCTGCCCGAAGCGCTCGGCGGCGAACATCGCGTCGATGACCGAGTCGACGTCCGAGCCCATCCGCTCCGGGAAACCCTCGGCCATCACCGCGGCGGCGTGCTTGCCGGTGTCCAGCCCGACGACGTCGAGCAGGTAGGCCGGCCCCATCGGCCAGCCGAATCGCTCCATCGCCTTGTCGATCGCGGGCACGTCGCCGCCGTCGGCCACCAGACGGTTGAACCCGCCGAAGTAGGCGAACAGGATGCGATTGACCAGGAAGCCCGGACAGTCGTTGACGACGATGGGCGTCTTGCGCATCGCCTGCGCGTACGCGACGGTGGTCGCGATCGTTCGCTCGGACGTCGTCTTCGCGCGAATCACCTCGACCAGGGGCATGCGGTGCACCGGGTTGAAGAAGTGCATGCCGCAGAAGTTCTCCGGCCGCTTCAGCGCCTCGGCCAGTTGATCGACCGAGATGGTGGACGTGTTGGTGGCGATGATCGTGTCGTCGGCGACGTGCGCCTCGACCTCGGCCAGCACCGACTGCTTGATCTTCGGATTCTCGACGACCGCCTCGACCACGAGATCGACGCCGCCGAATTCGCCGTAGCTCAGGGCAGGCTGGATCGCGTTCAGTACCTTCGGTACGCCCTCGGCCTTGAGCGCACCCCGCGCGACCTGCTTGCCGAGCAGCGTGCCCGCCTCGTCCAGACCCGCCTGGATCGCCTCCTGGCGGATGTCCTTCATGATGATCGGCACCCCGTTCGACGCCGACTGGTAGGCGATGCCCCCGCCCATGATGCCGGCGCCGAGGACCGCAGCCTGTGTGACGGGTTCGGCCGCCTTCGTCTGATCGCGGGCGATGCGCTTGAGCTGCTGATCGTTCAGGAAGATACCGACGAGGCTTTCGGCCACATCCGTCTTGGCGAGCTTGACGAAGGCCTTCGACTCGATCGGCAGCGCCTCGTCACGCGACTTCGTGCCGTGCTTCTCCACGGTGGCGATGATGGTCAGCGGCGAGGGGTAGTGCGGGCCGGCCTTGGCACCGACGACACCCTTAGACGACTCGATCGCCATCATGCGTTCGAGATCGGAGAGCTGCAGCGGACCGGTCTTGATCGCGCGGCGCGCGGCGAGATCGATCGCCCCGTCCCTCACCTGGGCGATGATCGCGAGCGCCGCCTCCTTCAGCCGATCCTCGGCGACGATGGCATCCGCCGCCCCGTCCTTCAGCGCAGCGGCCGCCTTCTTCGACGCACCCGTGCACATCCACTCGACGGCGTTGTCCACGCCGATCAGCCGGGGCAACCGGACCGAACCGCCCCAGCCCGGCATGATGCCGAGCTTCACCTCGGGCAGCCCGACGCGGGCGGTCGGCGCCATGACGCGAAAGTCGCAGGCGAGGCAGACCTCGAATCCCCCGCCCTGGGCCTCGCCGTTGATCGCGGCGACGGTCGGGAAGGGCAGGTCCTCGAGGCGGTTGAACATGGCGTTGACGCGATCGAGCATGCCGGCCAGCTCGGCATCGGGGGCGGCGAAGTAGTCGAGGAACTCGTTGATGTCGGCCCCGGCGACGAACACGCCCTTGCCACTGGTCATGATCAGGCCGTCGACCCCCTGCTCCTTCGCCGCCGCGCCGACGGCTTCGCCGAACTCGTCGAGCGCCGGTCGGTTGAATACGTTGACGCGGGAGCCTTCCTGGTCGAAGCGCAGCTCGAGCGTGTCGCCCTCGCGCGCGAGCGTGAAGGCCTTGCCTTGGAAGAGCATGGGTCGGAGCTCCGGAGTCTGGGAAGCGCCAGTGTCGGCCAACGGCTCCGCCGACTCAATGGTCGAAGCGATCGCGAACGGTGACGTTTTCGATCAGCGGCGCCCGCAACCGCGGGCTTCGACCGTCTCGACCGGCGTACGAAGCCCGACGCGGCCCGACGCGGCCCGATGCGGCGATGCTCGCGAAGCTCGCGCGCGGCTGGCACGCCGCTCGCTTGCCGGAGAGGCCCGGCAACGCTCGCCCGGGCCGTCGGGTTGTGACGCCCCGCCGCTTCCGACGCGCCGCGCTCAACGTTTCCCGACGCACAGACGCTATTCGGTAACGGGGCCTCCCGGTAGGTGTTCGCCTCTCTGCGAGCAGGTCCAGCTGCCCGGACAAGATCATCAAGCGCTGAGCGTCATGACATCGACCGAACGGGAACCGAGATTCTTGAATCCGAAGCGGATGATCGCGCTCCGGTGCACCGTCGCGCTGGCACTGGTGGCCAGTTCGATGCTGCTGTCGTACGCGATGCTCAGGCACAACCTGTTCGCCAGCGTGGACAGCGCCTACATCATCAACATCTCCGGCATGCAGCGCATGCTCTCCCAGCGAACCGGCTTGATGGCACGCGAAGTCGTCGGCTCGCGAACGCCGGCCGAGGCGAAGCTCTACGCCGGCAAGCTCGAGGACGCGCTCGAGCGCATGCGCACGAACCACGCCGAACTGCTCGAAGAGACCGGTGCACCCTACATGAGCGAGCCAGTGCAGGCGCTGTACGACGATGGCCTGACCACCGCGATGGACGACTTCATCGTCCGCTCGGACGCGTTCCTCGACGCGTATCGAGAAGCCGGCCACGAAGCCCCACGTACGCGGGCGCTGATGCTGTCCCTCGTCGCGGTGGCCAGGAACGGCCTTCTCGATCGACTCGACGAGGTGGTGAGAGCGTATCAACGTGATGCCGAGGAGGGCGTCGCGTCCTATCTCCGCCTCGAGACGCTCTGCCTCTTGATCGGACTGGCGCTGCTCGTGCTGGTCGGGCTGACGATCTTCCGACCCATGGCGCGCTCGATCGATCGCCATTCACGCTCCCTCGAGGTCGCCAACGAGGAGCTCCGGGAGTTCAGCTACCGCATCTCTCACGATCTCAGGGCGCCGATCGCCTCCTCGCTCGGCCTCGTGGCCATGGCCGAGGACACCTTGTCGGACGGTGACACGCGCGGGGCGAGCGAGGTGATCGCCCGCATCGGGGCGTCGATGGGCAAGCTCGACGGCCTGATCGAGGAAGTGATCGACGTGACGCGAAACAAGCACGTCGATCAGCCGTCCGAGCCGGTCGACATCGACACGCTCCTGACCGAAACGCTCGCCAAGCTGGCCAACCTGCCGGGCTTCGAGACGATCCGGATCCAGAAGGACGTGCAACTCGAATCGACCGTCACCACCAAGCGGCTCTTCCTGCAGCAGATCCTCGACAACCTGCTGTCCAATGCCGTCAAGTACGCGGATCCCGACGCCAGCGACCGCCGGATCGAGATTCACGCATCGAGACGCGATGGCCAGTGCGAACTGACCATAAGCGACAACGGCATCGGCGTTCCCGAATCAGCCCGCGAGGAGATATTCGGCATGTTCAAGCGCTTCCACCCGCGCATCTCCTTCGGGAGCGGTCTGGGCCTCTACCTCGTGCGTCAGAACGCGATTGCCCTCGGCGGGGACATCGACTACCGCCCCCTGGAGCAGGGGTCCAGCTTCAGCCTGAACTTTCCGGAGGCCGCGTGAGCGACACGACCGAAACGTCCCTCGTGCTGCTCGTCGTCGAGGATGAAGAGAACGACCAGCTCCTGGCACGCCACTACCTGCGGCGCATGGCGAGCGACGTCGAGGTGCTCTGCGCCTTCGACGGACTCGAGGCCATCGAGTTGCTTCGAGACCGGACGGGCCGCATGCCCGACATGATCCTGCTCGACATCAACATGCCGCGCATGAACGGCCACGACTTTCTCGAGGCCTGGTTCGTCGAACAGGGAGCCGAAGTGCCGATCGTGGTGATGCTCACCTCATCCGACCAGCACGAGGACAAGCGTCGTGCTCTCGAGTACGCCAACGTCGTCGACTACTTCCTGAAGCCCATCACGAAGGAGACGGTCACGCGACTCGGGCAGATACTGGACGTCGGGGAAGAGGATTCGACACCGACCCGACGGCGCGCGTAGGCGCGTGCCGAAGGCCGGCCCCGACTGACCGGCCCCGACTGACCGGCCCCGACTGACCGGCCCCGACTGACCGGCCCTGACTGACCGGCTTCCGCTGCCCGGTCGGGACGTCCCGGCCGGGATCGCCCGGCTCGCGTCGGGCGCTCCTTCAGAACGCGAAGTGGGCTTCGTCCAGATCCATCAAGTTGTCGGCGCCGGACAGCATGGTGGCGGCGTGGGATCGCGTGCGCGGCAACAGCCGCTCCAGGTAGAAGCGGGCGGTGAAGCGCTTGGCGCGCAGGAAGGCCGCGTCGCCCTCGCCCGCCTCGAGCTGGCGTTGGGCCGCCGCGGCCGCCTCGGCCCAGAAGTAGCCCAGCACGATGTAGCCGCTGTACATCAGATAGTCGACCGAGGCGGCCCCGGCCTCCTCCGGATCCTGCAGGGCGGCCATGCCGATGCGTGCGCTCAGGTCCTGCCACTCCCGGTTGAGCTTCTCGAGCGGTCGCGCATAGCGGGCGAGCGACGGGTCTTCGGTGGCGCGGGCGACGAAGTCGTCGATGCGGCGGGTAAACACCTTCAGCAGCGCGCCGCGTGATCCGAGCACCTTGCGTCCGAGCAGATCGATCGCCTGGATACCGGTCGTGCCCTCGTAGATCGTCGCGATGCGCGCGTCCCGCACGTTCTGCTCCATGCCCCACTCGCGGATGTAGCCGTGACCGCCGAAGCACTGCAGCCCGAGGTTCGCGGACTCGAGACCGGCCTCGGTCAGGAAGGCCTTGGCGATCGGTGTCAGCAGGCCCAGTTCCTGCTCGGCCTCTGCGCGGCGGGTCACCGCCTCGGCCCCCGGCCCGATGTCCGCGGCGACATCATCGCCCACGTCCGCCCCCACCGCATGCGCGATGTCGATGAGCTTCGCGCAGTGATAAATCAGCATGCGCCCCCCTTCGGCGAACGCCTTCTGCGTGAGCAGCATGCGACGGACGTCCGGGTGGACGATGATCGGGTCCGCGGCCTTCGACGGCTCGGCCGCACCGGACAGCGACCGCATCTGCAGCCGGTCACGCGCGTAGGCGAGCGAGCCCTGGAAGGCGAGTTCGGTGTGTCCGAGACCCTGGATCGCGGTGCCGATGCGGGCCGCGTTCATGAACGTGAACATGCAGTTGAGTCCGCGATTCGGCGGCCCGATCAGGTAGCCCGTGGCCGCGTCGAAGTTCAGCACGCAGGTGGCGTTTCCGTGGATGCCCATCTTGTGTTCGATCGACCCGCAGACGACGCCGTTGCGCTCGCCCGCGTCCCCGTTCGCGTCGAGCAGGAACTTCGGCACGATAAACAGCGAGATGCCGCGCGTGCCCTCCGGTGCACCGGACAGGCGGGCCAGCACGATGTGCACGATGTTGTCGGCCATGTCGTGTTCGCCGGCCGAGATGAAGATCTTCTGTCCGGTGATCGCGTAGCTGCCGTCCTCGCGCGGCTCGGCCCGTGTCTTGAGCAGGCCGAGGTCGGTGCCGCAGTGGCTTTCGGTCAGGCACATCGTGCCCGTCCACTCGCCGCTGACGAGGCGCGTCAGCCAGGCGCTCTGCTGCTCCTCCGTGCCGTGCTCGGCGAGGGTGTTCATCGCGCCATGGGAGAGGCCGGGGTACATCGCCCAGGCCCAGTTGGCGGTGCCGTTCATCTCGGAGATGACCGTGCCGAGCGACTCGGGCAGTGCCTGGCCGCCAAGCGACTCGGGCTGCGTCATCGACGGCCAGCCGCCGTCGACGAACTGCGCGTAGGCCTCCTTGAACCCACCAGGCGTGTACACCGTGCCCTCTTCCCAGCGGCAGCCTTCCGCGTCGCCGACCGCGTTCAGCGGCGCGAGCACCTCGCCCGCGAACTTCGCTCCCTCCTCGAGGATGGCGTCGACCATGTCGGGCGTCGCGTCCTCTGCGCCCGGCAGAGCCGCGTAGTGCGCGTCGAAGCCGAGCACGTCCCGGATCGCGAAGCGGATGTCCTGCAGGGGGGCGGTATAGGTCGACATGCGAGCACCGGATGAAGGTAGCGACGATGGACCAGTGTCGGCCGGACCCGCACCGGGCTCAATGTCCGGAAGCGGCGGAGCGGGTGACGTTTTCGTTCAGCGACAGGCGCGAGGACAGGCGCGAGGACGGGCCGAGGACAGGCGCGACGACGGGTGCGACGACAGGCACGCGGGACACCGTCGATCGGCGGCCGGCCGCGAGGGTCACGGTCCCGGCGGGCGTCCGACGGCGGCGTCGCTGCTCGCCCGGTAGCGCGCGGGCGTCGTGCCGGTCCACCGCCTGAAGGCCCGGAAGAAGGCGCTCGGCTCGTCGAAGCCCAGCAGTACGGCGATGTCGGCGAGGGTGAGGTCGGTGTCCGCCAGGTAGCGGATGGCCGCAGTGCGCCGACACTCATCCTTCAGCTGCTGGAACGAGGCGCCCTCTTCCTCGAGCCGGCGACGCAGCGTGCTGACCGAGAGCCCGAGCTTGCGTCCGGTCTCGACGGCCGAGGGCAGCGGCCGCGTGAGGTCATCGCCGAACAGGGCGAGCACCCGTTCGGTGAGCGTGTGCGCATCGGCCGCCGGCACGATCAGGCGATAGGGCGCGGACTTCAGGAAGGTCTCGAGCGTCCGCTCGGTCTGCACGTTCGGCCAGTCGAGCATCCCCGCCGGGTAGACCGCCGACGAGCGCTCTCGCGCGAAGGACACCGGACACCCGAAGAGTTCCGACCACCGCTCGCCGTTCGGCGGCGCGGCGAAGGCGAAGCGCACTTCCTCGAGCGGCAACGGCCGGTCGGCGAACCAGCCGAGCAACTTGTGCCACAGGTAGAGCGTGGTCCGGATGCGGAGCGGTCCCTGCTCGGCCAGGATCGCCTCGAGCGCGCGATTCTCGGCGCCGCGCGTCAGCGCGAAGCCGATCGCGACACGGCCCCCTTCCGCGACGGGCGCGGGCTTGACGACGACACAGCGGGCGACGTCCAGGAATTCGCCGGTGCGACGGACGACGCCCCCGAGGTCCGCGCAGCCGATGACCGACAGGCACAGCATGCGAAAGGTCCCGCCGCTCACCGGCCCGTCGCTGATCATCCCCAGCGACTCGTCCTGGAGTACCCACATGGCGCGCTGATAGAGACGCCCGAAGGCGGCGGCGGGCACACGGTCGCCGGCGATGTCGGCGGCCGTCAGCGATTCTGCTGCCGCCAGCGCCGTGGCGTCGTGGCCCTGCTCCGCGACCGTCGCGAGCAAGGCGCGCACGTAGGACGCCGGCACCCCGACGACGTCGGACGCCGGGCGAGGCGCGTCGCGCGCCCGATCGGTCACCGGCCCGTCGGGGCCGCGTCGCGCTTGTCGCTCGGGGACGTTCATCGGGCCGAAGTGTAGCGAAGGCGCAGGCCGGCGACGGCGCGGTGCCGGCCCGCAGCACAGGCTCGGCCCGACGGTTCTTCCGCCGGCCCGGTCGATCAGTCCTCCAGCACGATGACCGCGTTGCCGGCCGGCGCGCGGTAGCGCCCGATCACCCGATCGTCGTCGTCGATGATTTCCCACAGATGCCCGGCGAAGGTGTTCTGCCGGAAGCTGCTCCCCGGCACGATGTTCTCGTAGGACACCCGGTTGCCGTCGAAGTCGACCCAGAGGTTCCGCACGTCGCTGCGGCGACGGTTGACGATGGTCAGCACCGAGGCCGCCGCCTCGCCGCGGGGCGAGCGCTCGGCCGACCAGTCCTCCTCGAGCAGGTTGTCGAGCACCAGCCCGTCCGGGCCCGGTGGGCGCGAGATGTCGATGTCCGCGATGTCTGCCGGCCAGGCGAACACGGGGGCGGCCGCCCGGTCGAAGCCTTGCAGGTGCTCGCTTCCGGTCTCGCGATCCTGCGGTCGGAGGTACTGCCAGGGGTTGTCGCCGAACACCTCGTTCAACAGCGCGGCGAGGCGCGGGTCGTGGGTGACGAGTTCGTCGCGCGTGTCGACGTTGCCGTGGTCGCCGTCGTTCTCGCGATTCGTGCCGAACCAGGACTGCGCGCCTTCGGCGAAGTACTCGTTGCGATCGGTGCTCGCGTACGTGCCCTCCCAGAGCCCCTCGCCGAGCGCCTGCCGAAAGATGCCCTCGAGGCGCTCGTCGAAGCCCGGTTCGAGAACGTTCATGCCGTGCTCGTGCACGACGTGCGCGAACTCGTGCACCATGATGCTCTCGTCCGCATAGGGATCCCCGGCGAGCGCCAGCAGGTTCTCCTCGCCGACGCTCTGCGCCGGTCGGGCCACGGTCGCGCCGAGTCCCCGCGCTCGCCGGTCCCACCAGTCCGCGGGCTCGAGATCGGCGTGCTCGGGAAGGTCGGTCGTGAATTCGTCGACCGCCATGACCGCGACCCGCACGTTAGAGCGACCGATGGTCGCCGCGATGTCGTCTCGCCGATGGAGCATGCGCTCGATGATCCAGCCGGCCTCGGCGAGCGCGTACGGCGACACCGACCCGGACGAGACGACGGGTATGCCCATCGCATCGAGGTACGCCGCGTAGAAATCGGGGTCCAGCGAAAGTCGATCGATCAGACCGGACGGCGGTGCGGTGACTCCCGTCGAGTCGCCCGCGCCGCCGGACCCCTCGTCGTCGATCGGCACGTCCGTGACGCTCACGGACTCGGACATCGACTCGGGCGATGACCCGGACGCCGGCAACGGCGTCGACGACGTCGTTCCGTCGCTCGAACACGCGCTCGACAGAAGCAGCACGACGCCGGTGATGGCCGTCGCGCGCGGTCGGCCCGTCTTTTCTCGTTTCATGGCGCGACCATAAGCCCCGCACGCCGACGGACAGGCATACCAGCACGTCATGCGGGAAGATTACCGACGGCCCGGGAGCCGACGGCCCGGGTACCGACGGCCCGGGAGAGCCGGCGCAAGCGCTCAGCCGGTTCGCCGGCGACGACGCCCTTCCGACACCGCGAGCAAGGCGGGCAGGTCGGTCAGGCCACGCTTCACGAAGTGCCGACGAAGCTTCCAGCGCCGGGCTGTCTGGAACTGCTCGATCAGCGGCCACCGGTCACGGTGCCCGAGGCCATCGATCAACAGGAAGCTCGGGGAACCGTCCTCGGCGTAACGCACGCAGATGTTGTTCGGCGTCATGTCCGTCGCCACCACCGAATGGCACCACAACCAGTCCGTGAAGCTCGTGAGCGCTCGCCGCCAGCCATCCGGCTGGCGGGCCAGCGTGACCGGGGTCAACTCGTCGAGCAGGGTGGCGGACACTGCGCCGTCGGCATCGCGGACCAGCTCCCTGACGGCGGCGGGGCCGCGGTTGGTCTCCAGCGGCGGGAAATGACGGGGCAGGGGCACGTCGCCGTGGAGACGGGCGATGCCCAGGCGGGCGTACTCGCGGTCTTCCCTCGCCGTGTCGGCATGGCCATCGTCAGACAGCGCGACCTTCAGGCACTTGCCGGCATCGTGCGGATGCCGATGGCAGGCGCGCTTGTTGCCTTCGGCGATCAGTCCGAGGGAGCTCACGTCGATCATCCGGCACTCTATCGCGTCAGGCCCAGGCACGCTTCAGAGAGCACTGGAATCACGACGACGATCGGCCGGACATTACCGTCGCGATCGGCCGTTGACAGTCACAGGTGCCATGAATAAGGTTCCGCATATCGACCTTTCGTTCCGCATCGCGGAACAGCCTGCGGAGCACCGACCGATGACCTCACCCCTTTCGACCACCGTCGCCGCCCTCTCCCTGCTGCTCGCCGCCGGCACCACGGGCGCCGCGACCACGCTGATCGTCGGCGAGGCCGGACCGGATCGCGGCGCGCGCGCCGCCTCGATGCAGTTCTTCGCCGACGAGGTCGAACGCCTCACCGACGGCGAACTCGCGCTGAACATCCAGTGGGGTGGCGCGCTGTTCAAGGCGGGGGCGGCCGTTCAGTCGATCGCCGATGGCGTCGCCGACATGGGCACGGTCATCTCGGTCTACTTCCCGCAGGAGATGCTCGGCTACGGCATCGCCGATCTTCCCGTGCAGAACGCCGATGCCTGGGTCGGCATGCGCGCCACCGACGAGCTCATGCGAAGCTCGGAGGCGATAACGGCGTCCCTCGCCGAGCAGAACCTCGTCTACATCGGCACGTTCACCACCTCGGCGGTCAACATCGGCTGCAAGGGCTCGGCGATCCGCAGCGTGGACGACATCGAGGGCCTGAAGGTGCGGGGCGTCGGCGCCTACGGCAAGACCTTCGGCGACTTCGGCGCGAATCTCGTCAACATGTCGATCTACGACGCCTACCAGGGCCTCGACAGCGGGCTGCTCGACTGCTCGCAGGGCTACTCGTACGCCGTCGGTGCCCTGAAGCAGCAGGAGGTCATGACCAGCTACACGCTACTCGACTGGGGTCAGGTGGGCGCGCTCGGCATCTTCATGAACAAGGACAGCCACGACGCACTGGGCGCGCCGGAACGCGCCGCGCTGGCCGAGGCGGGCTCGTCGATGGCGGACGAGCTCGGCCGGCTGATCACCGCCGACAACGAGAAGGCCATCGAGACGATGAAGGCGGCGGACGTCGAGATCATCGAACTCCCGGCCGCCGAACGCGACAAGCTGATCGAGAAGGGCGCCAGCTACCTCGATGAGTGGACCGCGCGGGCGGACGAGGCCGGGCTCGACGGCACGGCACTGCTGGCCGAGTATCGGGAACTCATCGTGAAGTTCGGTGCGGAACGCGACGAGCTGGGCTACCCCTGGGAGCGCAACTGAGGGGTCGACCGCAGCCGTCCGCGACACGGAGCCGGTTACCGGTGCTGCAACGGATCGAGCGTCTGCTGCTCGACCTCGCCGTCATGGCGGTGGTCGGCCTCGGTCTGCTGATCACGCTCAACATCGCGATGCGAACCTTCGCCGGCGGCGGGGTGCCGGACACCATCGTCATGGTGCGCGAGCTGATGGTCGCCGCTATCGTCTTGCCGCTGGCGGCCGCCACCAGCGCGCGGGCGCATATCGTCGTCGAGTTCCTTTCCCAGCGTCTGCCCGGGCGCGCTCAGTCATGGCTGGTGGTCGCAGGCTCGGTATTCGGGCTGTTCGCGCTCGCACCGCTCATCTGGGCGGGCTGGCGCGAGGTCATGCACACCGTCGGCAACGGCGCGTTCTTCTACGGTGAACTGAACCTGCCGAAGTGGCCCGGTCGCACGATCTTCCTGCTCGGCGTGTCGTTCTGCTGGTTGCGGCTCCTGTTGATGGTGATCGGCGACGTGCGCACCATTCGCGACGGCCGCGACGTGCTCGCCGGACCCGCCGGCGTCGTCGAGGCGACGACCCTGGAGCCGCACTCGTGAACGCCGCGGGGGCAGCCGCCACGAGACCGTCTCCGGAGGGTTCGCGCTGATGGACGGCACCACCATCGGTCTGGTCGGGTTCATGGCGGTCATCGTGCTGCTCGCGATGCGGGTGCCGATCGCCTTCGCGCTGGCGGGCATCGCGGCAAGCGGCACCTTCCTGACCTTCGCGATGCGAACGGGGGAGTTCCTGCCTGCCCGCGCGATACGCCCCACCACCTCGCTGGTGTTCTCCAACTCCTTCGACCTGATCCATTCCTACGACCTGTCGATGATCCCGCTCTTCATCGCCCTCGGTCACATCGCCTATCGGGCGGACATCACCACCCGGATATATCATGCCGCACGCGTCTGGCTCGCACAGGTACCGGGCGGCGTCGCGATGGCGTCGGTGGTCGGCTGCGGCGGCTTCTCGGCGATCACCGGCTCCTCCATCGCCTGTGCCTCGACGATGGGGCGCATCTGCTCGCCGGAGATGCTCCGGATGGGCTACGACAAGCGCCTCGCGACGGCGAGCGTCGCCGCGGGCGGCACGCTCGGTTCCCTGATTCCGCCCTCGGTGCTGTTCATCATCTACGGCATCTTCACCGAGACCTCGATCAGCAAGCTCTTCCTCGCGGGCATCCTGCCGGGTCTGCTCTCGCTCGCGGGCTTCCTGCTCGTGATCTACGTCTGGGTACGGCGGGACCCGAGCGCCGCGCCGCGAGACCCCGGCGTCATCACCCTCGCGGACAGGGGTCGGGCGGCACTCGCGGCGTGGCCCGCCGCCAGCCTCTTCGTCATCATCGTCGGCGGCATCTACGGGGGCATCTTCACCGCGACCGAGGCGGCGGCGGTGTGCGTCTCGGCCGCCGTGCTGATCGGCTTCGCGCAACGAAAGCTGACGTTGCGCTCGTTGCTGGAGGCGCTTCGCGAGACCTGCGTGCAGACGACCAGCATCTTCCTGATCGCCGCGGCCGCGAAGATCTTCGTCGCCTTCATCGCCCTGACCGGTGCGGCACCGGCGATCGTCGACGCGGTCGCCTCGGCAGAGCTCTCGAGCGTATCCCTGCTGCTGGTCGTCGCGCTGATCTACCTGCTGCTCGGCATGTTCCTCGACCCGATCGGCATCATGGTGCTGACGCTCCCGCTGATGATCCCGCTGGTCGAGGCGCAAGGGCTCGACCTGATCTGGTTCGGTGTGGTCGTCGTCAAGCTCCTCGAGATCGGCCTGATCACGCCGCCGGTGGGGCTCAACGTCTTCGTCATCGCGAACGTCGTCGGCGACGAGGCGCCGATCGACCGGATCTTCGCCGGCATCATGCGATTTCTCTCGGTGGACGTGATCGTGCTGGGGTTGCTGATGGCCTTCCCGCTGATTTCCCTGCTGATTCCGAACTCGATGTGATGCGAGGAGCACCGAGCCCGTGAACACCGAGCCGTCGACGGCCGACGATGCCCGCCGCGACCGACGCTTCGCGACGACGCTCGCCCGCGGGTTGTCGGTGCTGCGCGCGTTCCGCTCGGGGGACGACGGCCTCGGCAACGCGGACATCGCCGCACGCGCCCGTCTCCCGAAGTCGACGGTATCGCGTCTGACCTTCACGCTGCGCGCACTCGGCTACCTCGAGCAATCGCGCGGTGACGACCGCTATCGGCCCGGACCCGCTCTCCTCGCGCTCGGCAACGTGGCGTCGGGTGCCGTCTCCATCGTGGAGCGCGCGTCGCCGCTGATGCAGGCACTGGCCGACGAGACCGGCACCCTCGCCGTGCTCGCGGTGCGCGACGACAGGAAGCTGCTGCTGGTCCGCACCTGGCGTCCGCTCGGCGTCGCCTCGCTCTGGCTGGAAGTCGGACACCGCGTGCCGATCGCGCGATCTTCCTCCGGCCACGCCTTGCTGGGGGCGCTCTCGACGGACGAGGTCGTTCGCCTGGTCGACGCCGCGGCCGCCGAGGACGGACTCGCCGGCGGGCGTGGTGAACGCCTCCACGCTCAGGCCTTCGACGAACTCGGAGACGCGGGCTTCGTCATCGCCGATCCACGCGACTACTTCACCCCGAACATTCACGCCGCCTCCGTGCCGTTCAGGGCGTCGGGCACGGCGGAGCCGATCATGTTCACCTGCGGGGGGACGCCGGCGGACCTGCCGCTGACGCGCCTGCGCCGGGTGGTCGGTCCGCGGCTTCGCACCGCCGTCGAGGAACTCGCCCGGATCACGGGCGGCACCGTGACGCCCCGGGCATCGACAAGGCGAGACCCGGCGACGCGCGTCGAACCAGAAGGGGGAACGTCAGGATGAGCGGATCGGTCCACTACGAGCTGGAGGACGGCGTCGCCGTCGTGACCGTCGACCACCCGCCGGTCAATGCCCTGTCGCGTGACGTGCGCGCCGGCATCGAGACGGCGCTCGCGCGCTTCGGCGACGATGCCGACGCGCGTATCGCGGTCATCGTCGGCACCGGGCGGCTGTTCATCGGCGGCGCCGACATCACCGAGTTCGGCAAGCCGCCCGAGCCTCCCTCGCTACCGGATGTCGTCACCGGAATCGAACGTCGTGCCAAGCCGGTCGTCGCGGCGATTCATGGAACGGCACTCGGCGGCGGACTCGAAGTCGCGCTCGGTGCGCACTACCGGCTCGCGCTGGCCGACGCGACCGTCGGTCTGCCGGAGGTCAAGCTCGGCCTGATGCCCGGGGCCGGCGGCACGCAGCGCTTGCCACGGCTGACCGGTGTCGAGGCCGCGCTCGAGATGATCACCGGCGGGCGCCCGATAGCGGCCGCCCGTGCGCTCGAGATCGGTCTGCTCGATCGGGTGGTCGAGGGCGACGACGTGCGCGCGGCGGGGCTTGCCTATGCACGCGAGCTGCTCGCCGGCGGAGCGACGGTCAGGGCGACGGGTGAGCGCGAGGTCGCCTCGGTCGAGGCGGGGCTGTTCGATGCCTGGCGCGCTCGCCTGCAGACCGCCTCTCGCGGCGAGATCGCTCAGCTGGCGGCCGTCGATGCGGTCGAGGCCGCGACGCGCCTGAAGATCGACGCGGGCATCGCCGAGGAGCGCCGGCTGTTCCTGCAACTGATGGCGTCGCCGCAGCGCGCAGGGCTGATCCACGCCTTCTTCGCCGAGCGCCGTGTGTCGAAGCTCACGGAGATCGCCGGTGTCGCGGCCCGCGACATCGAGCGGGCAGGCGTGATCGGCGGCGGCACCATGGGCGCGGGAATCGCCACATCGATGTTGCTCGCCGGACTCGACGTCACGCTGGTCGAGCGGGATGCCGCCGCCGGCGACAAGGCGCGCACGACGATCGAAGGCAACCTGAGGGCCGCCGTGAAACGCGGCAAGCTCGACGACGCCGGTCGTCGCGCCGCGCTGAACACACGCTTCGCCACGGTGGTCGGCTACGACACGCTGGCCGACGTCGATCTCGTGGTCGAGGCGGTCTTCGAGAACCTGGACGTGAAGCGTGAGGTGTTCGCGACGCTCGACGGTGTCGTGCGTGCGGGCGCGATCCTCGCGACCAACACGTCCTACCTGGACGTGAACGCGATCGCGCAGGCGACGTCGCGACCGGGCGACGTCGTGGGACTGCACTTCTTTTCACCGGCCCACGTGATGCGTCTGCTCGAGGTTGTCGTCGCCGACGCGACGGCGCCGGACGTACTGGCCAGTTCGCTCGCGCTGGCGAAGCGTCTCGGCAAGGTCGCCGTACGGGCCGGCGTCTGCGACGGCTTCATCGGCAACCGCATCCTCGCGCGCTACCGGGCCGCCGCGGATCACATGGTGCTCGATGGCGCGAGCCCTTACCAGATCGACGCGGCCATCAAGGCCTTCGGCTTCGCCATGGGACCGTACGAGGTGTCGGATCTCGCCGGTCTCGACATCGGCCATGCCACGCGCCAGCGCAAGGCGCTCGAGCGGCACCCACGCGAACGCGTACCGACCTTCGCCGACGCCCTGTTCGAGGCCGGTCGACTCGGCCAGAAGAGCGGCTGCGGCTACTACGTCTACGAAGACGGTAGCCGCAAGGGTGTCCCCGATCCTGCCGTCGAGTCGATCGTCGCGGACGCGCGCGAGGCGGTGGGCATCACGCCGCGGTCGTTCGATGACGAGGAGATCGTGCGGCGCTACATCGCCGCCATGGTCGACGAGGGCGCGCGCGTGGTGGACGAGGGCATCGCGCAACGCCCGCTCGATGTCGACGTCGTGTTCGTCCACGGCTACGGCTTCCCGCGCTGGCGCGGCGGGCCGATGAAGCACGCCGACTCCGCGGGACTCGCGACGATTCTCGACGATATCCGCGAGTTCGCGAGGACCGACGATCACTTCTGGACGCCCGCCCCGCTGCTCGAGCGGCTCGTCGCCGAGGGGCGGACCTTCGAGGCGTTGAACGCCTGAGGGTCGGTTCGCGCCTCGGCGCCGGTCCTTCGGCGCCCGCCCGACGTCCGCTTCCGCTTCCCGATCTTCACTTCGAACGACACACCGGATTCCTCCATGCGCAACGCCGTCTTCGTCTCCGTCGCCCGCACGCCGATCGGCAAGGCTGCGCGCGGCTCGTTCAACCGCACGCACGGCGCCACGATGGCCGGACACGTCGCGGCCGAGGCTGTCCGACGCGCCGGCATCGACCCGGCGCTGATCGAGGACAGCCTCTGGGGCTGCGGCTACCCCGAGTTCGTCACCGGCGGCAACATCGCCCGCCAGGCCGTCATCCGCGCCGGCCTGCCGGTCTCGATAGCCGGTACGACGGTCAACCGCTTCTGCGCGAGCGGCCTGCAGGCGATCGCGATGGGCGCCCACGCGATCGAGGCCGAGGGCGCGAACGCCGTGATCGTCGGCGGGCTGGAGAGCATCTCGCTGGTACAGCCGACACCGCGCGACGCGCGCGAAAGCTGGATCGAAGCCCACAAGCCCGATCTCTACCTGCCGATGATCGACACCGCCGACATCGTCGCGCGCCGCTACGGGATCTCGCGCGAGGCGCAGGACGCCCTGGCGCTCGAGAGTCAGCAACGCACGGCAGCCGCGCAGGAGGCCGGCCGCTTCGACGCCGAGCTGGCACCGATGGAGGTGACCATGGCGGTGAAGGACAAGCAGAGCGGCGACGTATCCGAGGTGGCGCACCGCATCGAGAAGGACGAGTGCAACCGGCCCTCGACGACGCTCGAGGCGCTGGCGACGCTCGCACCCGTTCGCGGCGAGGACGGTTTCGTGACGGCCGGCAACGCCTCGCAGCTGAGCGACGGGGCGGCCGCGCTGGTGATGATGGAGGCCGGCGAGGCGGAGCGTCTCGGACTCGACGCGCTCGGGGCCTTCCGCGGCTTCGCCGTCGCGGGCTGCGAGCCCGACGAGATGGGCATCGGCCCGGTGTTCGCCGTCCCACGACTGCTCGATCGCCAGGGCATGACGGTCGCGGACGTCGATCTCTGGGAGCTCAACGAAGCCTTCGCGAGCCAGGCGCTCTACTGCCGCGACACGCTCGGCATCGACCCGGCACGATGCAACGTCGACGGCGGATCGATCTCGGTCGGCCACCCCTTCGGCATGACCGGCGCGCGCATGGCCGGACACCTGTTGATGGAAGGCCGCCGCCGCGGTGCGAAGACCGGTGTCGTGACCATGTGCATCGGCGGCGGCCAGGGCGCCGCCGGCCTGCTCGACATCTACTGATCATCGCCGCGCCCCTGCGAACCCGATCGTCGCCGCACGCGGGTTCTCCCCGGACGGCGACGCACCGACGAGGAATCGAGCCATGGACCTGACCTACACCGACGAGCAGCTCGCCTTCCGCGACGCGGTGCGTGCCTGCTTCGCCGAACGCCTGCCCGCGCGACTGTCGGACAAGGTGCGTCTCGGCAAGCGCCTGACGAAGCGGGACCACGAGGAGTGGCACGCGATCCTGCACGAACAGGGCTGGCTGGCGGGGTCCTGGCCGAAGGCACACGGCGGACAGGATTGGGACGCCGTGCAGCGGCACCTGTTCGAGGAAGAGATGACGCGTGCCTGCGCACCACGCATCGTGCCGTTCGGCGTCGCGATGCTCGGTCCGGTCCTGCAGGCCTTCGGCTCCGACGAGCAGCAGGCGCACTGGCTGCCGCGCATACTCGACGGATCGGACTGGTGGTGCCAGGGGTACTCCGAGCCTGGCGCCGGCTCCGACCTCGCCTCGCTGACGACCAGCGCGGTGCGCGACGGCGACCACTATGTGGTCAACGGGCAGAAGGCCTGGACCACGCTCGGGCAACACGCGACGATGATCTTCTGCCTGGTTCGCACGGCGAGGGAGGGCAAGCCACAGGAGGGCATCTCCTTCCTGCTGATCGACATGGCCTCGCCCGGTATCGACGTGCGACCCGTGCTGCTCATCGATGGAGAGCCCGAGGTCAACGAGGTGTTCTTCGACGACGTGCGGGTCCCGGTCGAGAATCTCGTCGGCGAGGAGAACGCCGGCTGGACCTATGCCAAGTATCTCCTGACCCACGAGCGTACCAACATCGCGGGCGTGAGCTTCGCGACGGCTGGGCTCGAGAACCTCAAGCGCATCGCCCGGCTCGAGCAGGCCGGCGGTCGCCCCTTGATCGAGAACCCGCATTTCGCGGCGCGGATCGCCCGCGTCGAGATCGACCTGATGGCGATGACGACGACCAACCTCCGCGTCGTCTCGGCCGCCGCCGCGGGCCAGGCCCCCGGGCCCGAAAGTTCGATGCTGAAGATCAAGGGCTCCCTGCTGCGTCAGGAGATCAATGCCCTGACGCGTTCGGCCGTCGGCCCGTACGCGATGCCGCTCGTGCCCGAAGCGCTCGAGGAGGGCAGCAACACCGAGAGCATCGGGCCGGACTATGCCGCCGCGGCGACGCCGGCCTATTTGAATACCCGCAAGCTCTCGATCTACGGCGGATCCAACGAGATCCAGCGCACCATCATCGCCAAGTCGCTGCTTTGAGGGCCAGGTCATGAACTTCACGCTCACCGAAGAACGGCAGATGCTGCAGGACAGCCTCCGACGCTTCCTGCAGGACGGCTACACCGCCGACCTCAGGCGTTCGCTCGGAGAGGGCAAGAACGGCTTCTCCGCCGAGATCTGGGCCGGACTCGCCGACCTCGGCATCGTCGGCGCGCTGTTCAGCGAAGCCGAGGGCGGCTTCGGCGGCGACGGCTTCGACCTCGCGGTGGTGTTCGAGGCGTTGGGTCGCATCGGCGCCGTCGACCCGCTGCTGGACACCGGCGTGATCGGCGGCGGCCTGCTCGCGACCTCGACCGACGAGGCCCATCGGGCGCTGCTCGACTCCGTCATCGAAGGGCATACGCAACTCGCCCTCGCCCACGCCGAGCCCGACAGCCGCTACGATCTGGCCCGCGTCACGAGCACGGCGACCGTGGACGGAGGAGGCTACCGGCTGGACGGTCGCAAATCCGTGGTCGTCAACGGACCGGCCGCCGATCATCTGATCGTCAGCGCTCGCACAGCGGGTGACGTCGCCGACGAGGACGGCATCAGCCTGTTCCTGCTGCCCGCCGACGCTTGCGGTCTGGAATGCCGCGGCTATCCCCTCGCGTCGGGCGGCCGGGCGGCCGAGATCGTGCTGGACGGGGTCACGATCGACGCTGCGGCCCTGCTCGCCCCCGCCGGCGACGCCTTCGTCGCGCTCGAACGCGTCCAGGCGCGCGCGACGCTCGCGATCTCGGCCGAGGCGCTCGGTCTGATGGAGGCGGTTCGCGCGCTCACGGCGGACTACCTCGGCACGCGCAAGCAGTTCGGCAAGCCGATCGGCGCGTTCCAGGCATTGCAGCATCGCATGGCGGATCTGCTGATCGAGATCGAGCAGGCACGTTCGGCGGTGATCAATCTCGCCGGTCACCTCGCCTCGCCACGCGAGCTCCGCGAACGCCACGTCAGCGCGACCAAGCATCTCGTGGGTGCGACCGCTCGGCTCGTCGCCGAGGAAGGCATCCAGTTGCACGGGGGCATCGGCATGACGATGGAGTACGAACTGGGCCACCTCGCCCGCCGGCTGGTGATGATCGACCACCGCTTCGGCGACACGACCCATCACCTCGAGCGCTACATCGCGCTGGCGGTCGCATGAGCGACGAGGAGCGAACCCGGGTCGCGCCCACCGAGGGCATCATCGAGAACGAGACGGGGGCGCAGCGTCTGCTCGGCTACGTGCTCGATGTCGGCCGCGGTGACGGCTGCGCCCGCTGCAGCCTCACGATCGAGGAGTCTCATGCGAATCGCCACGGCATGCTGCACGGCGGACTCGCGGCGGTGCTGCTCGACAACGCGATGGGAGCGACGGCGAGCCTGAGCGTCGACGCGACCGGCCGACGGCCGTTCCTGACCATCGCGCTCAACACCCAGTTCCTGGCCCCGGGCCGGATCGGCACGCGGCTCACCGCCACCGGCCGACGCAGCGGCGGTGGACGCTCGCTGGTGTTCGTCGAGGGGGCGCTCGTCGACGAGGCCGGTACGCCCATCGCGACCGCGAGCGGCGTGTTCAAGCGCGCCGCGGATCCGTCATCGAAGGGCGCGCCGTCGGAGTCGGTGGCATGACCCCGCTCGCGCGGATCGAGGATCTCGGCGATCGTCTGGTGGTGATCAACGCGAACACCTCGAGACGGAACGCGCTGTCGCCCGACTACTACGCCGTGCTCGGCGAGGCGCTCGCGCTCGCCGCCCGCGAGCCACGCATCACGTCGGTGCTGCTGCGCGGGGATGGCGGCTTCTTCTGTGCGGGCGGCGATCTCAATCTGCTGGCGCAGCGTCGCACGCAGGCGCGCGAGGAACGACTCGCCGCGATCGAGGCGCTGCACGCGCTGGTGCGCGCCATCGTCGGCTGCCCCAAGCCGGTCATCGCGGTCGTGGAAGGCGGCGCGGCGGGCGCCGGCGTGTCCCTGGCCTTCGCCTGCGATCTCCTCGTCGCCGAGGCCGAGGCGCGCTTCACGGTCGCCTACGTGAAGGCCGGACTCGTGCCCGACGGGGGTCTCACACGAACCCTGCTGGAGCGCCTGCCCGCACCGTTCGCCGCGCGCATGGCGTTGCTCGGCGAGGCGGTTCCCGCCCGTCGACTCCACGAACTGGGCGCGATCAACGAGGTCTGCGAGACGGGCGACGCCTTCACCGCCGCGACCCGGATCGCAGACGCACTGGCCCGCGGCCCGTCGCGGACCCAGGGCGCGATCAAGGGCCTGTTGTGCACGGCGGCGGGCGGTTCCCTCGACGAGCAACTCGACCACGAACGCGAGGCCCTGGCCGACGCGGTCGCCGCCGACGAGGCGCAGGAGGGTATCGCCGCCTTCCTCGAAAAGCGCACCCCCGACTTCGTGCGACGGCGGGAGCCGAGGTGAGCGCGCCACACGGCGCTCGCGAGCGCGCGGACGAGGGTGACGGCGAGCGCGTCGTCGATCCCGCCTTCGACACCGCGCTCACGCGGTGCTACGGCACCCGCCTGCCGATCGTGGCGGGCGGTCTCATGTGGCTGTCCGACGCCGCCTACGTCTCCGCGGGCGCGCGCGCGGGCATCATGTCCTTCATCACCGCGGCGAGCTTCCCGGAACCCGACGATCTGCGCCGGGAAATCAGGCGCTGCCGGGAGGACAGCGACGGCGCGGCGTTCGGTGTCAACGTGTCGATGCTGCCGAAACTCGTCCCGGGCGACCGGGTCGCCGACACCTTCCGCCTGATCGCCGAGGAAGGCGTGCGCTTCGTCGAGACCTCGGGACGGAACCCCGAGGCCTACCTGCCCGAGCTCAAGGCGGCCGGCGTGCATGTACTGCACAAGGTGCCGAGCGTGCGCTTCGCGATCAAGGCCGAGAGCGTCGGCGTCGACATGGTGTCGATCGTCGGGGCCGAGTGCGGCGGGCATCCCGGCATGGATCTCGTCGGCAGCCTGGTGAACCTGGCGCTGGCCGGACGCCGCTTGAGCCTCCCCTTCCTGATCGGCGGCGGCATCGGTGCCGGAAGTCAGCTGATCGCCGCGCTCGCCGGTGGTGCCGCGGGCGTCGTCGTCGGCACGCGGTTCCTCGTCGCCGACGAGATCGGGGCGCACGCCGACTACAAGGCGGCCCTCGTCGCGGCGAACGAACGCGACACGGCGCTGACGATGAGCAGCGTCGGGAACACCATCCGAACGCTCAGGAACGAGACCACCGAGCACGTCGCACGGCTGGAAGCCGAGAATCCCGACATCGGCATCGAGGCGTTGCTGCCCCATGTATCCGGGAAGATCGGACGGCGCGCCTACGAGACCGGTGACGTCAGCCGCGGCATGCTGTCCGCCGGACAGTCGCTCGGGCTGACCGATGCCGTCGCACCGCTCGCGGAACTCGTCGCGGCGTTCGAGCACGAGGCGCTGGTCGCGCTCGCGCGGCTTCGGCCGGCCCCGTCGGCGCGCCCGTTCCCTGGCGGGGCTCCCGCATGAACGCCGGCGAGGCGAAGGCGGCGGAGGGGCACATCCACGACTTCGTGTTCGGGCACGCGTCCACCCACCCGCATCGCCCTGCGCTCGTCGATCACGACGGTCGCACGGTGAGCTACGGTGGCTACCGCGAAGCCATCGAGGAGGGCGCGGACCGACTCCGCGCGCACGGGGTCGCGCCGGGCGATCGCGTGCTGCTCGTCGCCGAGAACTGCCTGGCGACCGCGGTGCTGATCCTCGCCTGCAGCCGTGTCGGCGCTTCGGCCGTGCCGGTGAACGCACGGCTGACCGCTGCGGAGATCGCCAGGGTGACCGCGCACGCCTCGCCGAGCCTCGTGGTGTACACCGCGCACGTCTCGCGCGAGGCGCTGGCGCACGCCGACGAGGCGGAGGCCAGCTCGGCGTCGACGAGTGTCGGTGAGCTGAGGATCGCGCCCCACGAACCGGACAGGACCGTCGTGGCCGAGACGGACGTCGCCGTGATCCTCTACACCACCGGCACGACCGGCGCCCCCAAGGGCGTGATGCTGACTCACGGGAACCTCCGCTTCGCCGCTCGGGCGTCCGGCACGCTGCGCGGCCTGGTCGCGGACGATCACCTCTACGGCGTGCTCCCGCTGACGCACGTGTTCGGACTCGCCTCTGTGCTGATGGCGACGGCCTGGGCCGGCGCCTGCGTGCGCATGGAGACGCGGTTCCGGCCGGACCGACTGTTCGCCGCCTTGCGCGCCGGCGTCACGGTCTTTCCCGCCGTGCCGCAGATGCACGCGTTGCTGATGGAACACGTCGCGGCGCAGGGCGCCGAACGACTCGGCAGCGACGCGCTGCGCTACGTCTCCTCCGGCGCCGCCCCGCTCGACCCGGTCTGGAAGCGAAAGGCGGAGGCCTTCTACGGCATCGCGCTCCAGAACGGGTACGGCATGACCGAAAGCACGGCGGGCGTGTGTGGCACACGCAACCCCATCGGTCGCCCCGACGTCAGCGTCGGCCCCCCCTTACCCGGCGTGGAACTGCGCATCGCGCCCGCACCGTCGAACGACGGAGGCCGCGCGAACGGATCCGGTGACGGTGTGGGCGAGATCCTCACCCGCGGCCCACACGTCATGCGCGGATACTTCCGCTCACCGGAGGAGACCGCACGGACGATCGACACCGACGGCTTCCTGCATACCGGCGATCTGGGTAGGCTGGATGCGGACGGCAACCTGCACGTCGTCGGGCGCAGCAAGGAGCTGATCATCCGTGGCGGGTTCAACGTCTACCCGCCCGAGGTCGAGAGCGCCCTGAACGAGCACCCCCGGGTGGTGCAGTGCGCCGTCGTCGGCCGCACGATCGACGGCGGCGACGAGCAGGTACTGGCCTTCGTCGAATGCACCGGTACGGACGAAGTGACCGAAGCGACGCTCTCGGCCTTCGTCGCCGAGCGGCTGGTCGCCTACAAGCGACCGTCCCGCATCCTCGTGGTCGGGCAATTGCCCACGGCGTCCACCGGCAAGATTCTCAAGAGCCGTCTGCTGGACACCTTTGCGGAGCAGCTGGTTCGGGCGCCGCCGGCCTGATCGGGGCGTCGACTCGGACGGAGCGTCGACTCGGGCGAAGCGCCGGTTCGGCTGGACCGCCGACTCGAACGGACGGCCACCACCGTCGAACCGCTGTCCCGTCGATCGGTCCGCGCGCCCGGCATCGTGAACGTCTTCCCGTCGGACGAGCACAGCGCGGGCGACGCGCGCGGGACGGCGCCCGTCACCCTGACTAGAATGACGGGGACTCGATGACGCACTCGGGCTCACCGACTTCAGCCGGAAATTACGGAACATGCCCGCCGACCCCTTGCTCGACGCGTTGAAAGTTCGTGGAAAGCGTTCGCGGGTGGCGCCCGGGCAGGCGCTGTTCACCGAGGGGCAGATCGATGACCGCGTCTTCCTCGTCGAGTCGGGGTCGATCGAGATCGGCCTGGGCTCGAAGGAGGGTCAGCGGCTGACCCTGAACGTGCTGCGCCCCGGGGACGTGTTCGGCGAGATCGCGATGATCGACGGTGGTCCGCGCACGGCCGACGCCGTCGCGCGGGAGGAATCGTGCGTCGCGAGTCTGGATCGGCGGGGCTTCTTCGCGCTGTTCCCGACCCAGCTCGATGCCTACCGCTTCGTCGTGGACCTCTTGTGCGTGCGGCTGCGGTGGGTCAATCGGCACACCGAACGCGGCCGGCTGCGCACCGCCAGAGCGGTGCTCGCGAGTCGGCTGATGATGGTCGGCGAGCAGGGATCGACGGACTGGATCCGCATCAGCCAGGAGGAGCTGGCCGAGAGCGCGGGCATCACCCGCGAGTACACCAATCGCCTGCTGGGCAACTGGGCGGCGGCAGACATCGTCGAGAAGAAGCGGGGCGCGGTCCGGATACTCGACCGCCAGGCGCTTGCCGACCTGGCCGGGGAATGCGGTTGACCCGTCGTCGCCGGCAACGCCGCTGTGTGAATCGGTTTACAGAGCGAGATCCCACAGGTCGTTAGCGTGCATTGCAAGTTGTACAGGAGTGCGCCGCATGATCATCGAGCGCTGCAGTTTCTCGACCGTCCAGGCGACGGCACGTTTCGCCCCGCCGGACGGTAGCCTGCCACCGCCATACGTCGAGTCGGCCACACCGATCGACCCGCGGCCGCCGCGCCTCGGTCGGGAGCGGCTGGAAGTGACCTCCGCCCGGATTCACCTGTCGAACGCAGGCAGGGGTGCCGCGGAGGTCAGAGGCCACGCGACCCTGACCAACGAGACGAGCGCGACGGCGACGCTCGTCGGCCTCGACTGCCCCGACTTCGCGAGGGTCGAGATGCGCGACGCGGCGCCTGACGGCGCAGGCCACGCCACTCACGTGAGGCGCTCCCTGACCGTACTGCCCGGCGAAAGCGTCACGTTCGGCGCGGGGGAACGGCAGCTCACGCTGATCGGGCCGAGACGCGCGTTCGCGGCAGGGCAGCTCGTCGGCATCACCATGATCTTCGCGTCCGGGCGGCGACGAGTGGTGCCGTTCCGGATCGCGACGACGACGCGACCCCGGGCCGAGCGGTGATCGGGGGCGCCTCGCCGCCATCTCGACAAAGACATGTCGATTTGTTAAGCCTGTCATGCGTCAGCACGAAGGACGAAGGCGCGTCGACGACCTTCCTTGCTCGCGGCATCGGAGGGCACGGTGCCGGGCACGAGGCTTCACGCGTGAAATACGACGAGTGCAGACGGCTGACGTTCCTGTTCTGCGATGTCGTGAATTCCACCGCGATCGCGCAGCGGCTCGACGCCGAGGACTGGCGAGCGATGCTCGGCGACTTCCAGGGCATCTGCGCACGCATCGTCGAGGCGAACGGCGGTGCGATCCACGACAACCCGGGCGACGGTCTGCTCGCCTACTTCGGATTTCCTGCCCACCGCGAGAACAGCGCCGTGGACGCGGTGCGCGCCGGCCTGCGCATCGCCGACGGGCGCGGTGGTCACTTCGACGATATCGACCGGATGCTCGACCTCGCCCGCCTCGCGCCGCTCGGTGTTCGCATCGGCGTGCACACCGGCTCGGTCGTCCTGGGTCGCTTGAACGGTCGCATCACCGCGACCGGCATTCCGCTCCATTTCGCCGAGCGCCTGCAGGGGCAGGCCGCGCCGAACACGGTGCTCGTGAGCGAGGCGACCCGACATCTGGTCGCGGCCGGCTTCGAGCTGACCGACCTGGGACCCCGGACGCTGAAGGGCTTCGATGACCCCGCCCCCTGCTTTCGTGCCGAACGCGAGATCGCGCGTCCGGCGTCGGGCGGCACGCCCTTCGTCGGGCGCCAGGCGGAGCTGGACATCCTTCGGAAGGCGTGGCGTGACGTTCGGACCGGGCCGCCGTCTGCCGTGCTCATCGCCGGAGAGGCCGGCATCGGGAAGTCACGCCTCATCCGTCAGTTCAACGAGGGGCCCCTGTCGGACGGGGCGACCGTGCTCCGCTGGAACGGCGCGGAGGACACCCGGCACAGCTCGCTGCATCCGATCGTCCAGCAGCTGCAGCAGGCCCTGCCTGAACTCGCGGCCGGCGACGCCGGGCAGGCCGTCGCGGCCCTGGTATCGATGCTGCCGGCGTCGCTCGACCGTGCGCGCCTGATACCGATCCTCGGCTGGCTGCTGTCGGTGACCGTCGGTCCGCCCTTTCCACCGCTCGAGGGCACGGCCAAGGGCTTGCGCGAGGTCGTGCAGGCCGCACTGGCCGACTGGCTCGTGCACGAGTCACGACGCCGACCGCTCCTGCTCGTTCTCGAGGATGTGCGCTGGATGGACCCCTCGACCCTGGAAGTGGTCACTCGCGTCGCGCGCGCCACGGGGGCCGGACCCCTCCTGTTGTTGATGAGTTGCCGCACGGAGACGTCCGAGACCTGGTCCTGTCCCTTCGCCACACGCGTCCTGTCGCTGGGCAGGCTGCCGGCGGATGCAGCGCGATCGATGGTGCGAGCGTCGCCCGGCGCCGCCCACCTGTCCGACGCTCTGGTCCGCCAGTTGATCGAGCGGACCGACGGGATACCCCTCTTCATCGAGGAGTCCGTGACCATGGCGATCGACACCGCCGCGCTCGGCACGGTCGAGGAGAATCAGGTGCGGGAAGGCGCCTCGCCCCCGATCGTGCCGGCCCGATTGACCGATCTCCTCGTCGAGCGACTCGACCGGGTCGGCGACGCGCGCGAGACCGCGGGCATCGCGGCGGCCATCGGCCGGGAGTTCACGCACTCGCTGCTGAGATCGATCTCGGCCGTGAAGGGGGACGCACTCGAGGAGCAGCTCGACGTCCTGCTTCGTTCGGGTCTGGTGCATCTCGTCGACACCGCAGCGGAGCGCAGTTTCTCCTTCAAGCACGCGCTGGTCCGCGATGCCGCCTACGCCACCCTGGTGAAGTCGCGTCGGCGTGCAAGTCATGCCCGCATCGCGAAGGCGCTGGCGACCCTGCGCGATGCCGGCGGGCGGGTGCGACCGGAACAGCTCGCCCACCACTACACCGAGGCGGGTCTGCCGGCCGACGCGATCGAGGCGTGGCTGGATGCCGGGCGTCTGGCTCGCCGCCGCTCCGAACAGGCCGAGGCCATCGAACACTACCGGCGCGTTCCCGATCTGCTCGACAGCCTGCCGCGGGACACGCCGTACCCGGTCCTGCACAGGCGTCTGACCACGCATCTGTCGCTCGCCGCCTGTCACGTGGCGCTCGACGGCTACAGCTCGGAGGAGGCGCGTCGCCTGTATGAAAGCGCCGAGACACTGGCGGATCGGCTCGGTCAGGCGGAACAGATATTCAACGCCCGCCTCGGGCTCGAGACCTACTTCCACATGCGTGGCGAGTTCGACCGTGCGATGCGACTCGCCCGAAGCTGCCGCGACATGGCCATACGGGCGCATCGTCGTCGGGCCGGTGAAGACGCTTCCGCGCAGCGCGACAGCGACAAGATGGCGCTTGCCAAGTCCAACTGGGCGATCGGCGCCATCCACTTTCATCGGGGGGAGTTCGACCGCGCGATGACGCACCTGGCGCGGTGCCTCCGGTATTGCGAGTCCGTGGCCGCCGAACGACGCTCGGCGCTGCAGGATCCCGTCGTCATGTGCCGGGTCTACCGGTCGTGGCATGCCTGGGAGCGGGGCCGGGCGGACGACGCCCTGCGCTCGGTCGAGGACACCGTCGCGCACGCCGAGGGGAGCACGCAGGCGTTCAGCCTGGGCGTCGCGCTCGCCTTCAATGCCTGCATCCGGCTGTTCCGGCGGGAGTACGAGCAGACCATAGAGCGTGCGTCGCGCTGCATGGCCATCTGCGAGCGCGCAGGCTTCCGGACCTGGCTCGCCTGGGCGATGATCATCCGGGGCCGCGCGCGCTGCGAGAACCCCGCCGACCGCCGAGGCGGCTTCGCGGACCTGGAGGAGGGCCTGCGCATCTGGAACGATGTCGGCGCCATCGTGACGCGCCCGTTCTCGGAGACCTTGCTGGCCGAGGCGTACCTGCTCGACGGCCAGGTGGACAAGGCGCTGGCAAGCGTTCGCGGTGCGCTGGCGACCATCGAACGGCACGGCGAGCGGTACTACGAGCCCGAGATCCACCGCGTGCACGCCCTCGCCCTGCTGCGGTCGGCCCGCGAGGCGGACGGGGCGTCGTCACTCGCCGAAGGCCGGGTCGCGCAGGCCGAAGCATCGCTGCGTCGGGCGATCGACATCGCGGCGGCTCGCGGCATGACGTCGTCCGTGCTGCGATCGAACATCGACCTCGCGCGGCTGCACCGCGACACTCGCCGCGCGAACGGGGCGCCCGAGCGGCAGGCGACGAACGAGCTCGAGGCCGCTGTCGCCGCGATCGAGCAGGCCGAGAACAACATCGACGTCGGACAGGCGCGCGAGCTCTTGCGCGCCCTGCAAGAGCGCAGGGCGTCGCCGTCTACCGCCCGCTGACCAGGAGCTCTGTCGCATGGCCTTCCTTCCGGAATTCGACCGCCTCGACGACCGGAGCGGCAACGCCCTGCTGTACCGCTGGATCAAGTATCGCCGGGAAGAGCTGTTCGAGGAACTGCGGGTGCGCCGGCCGTCGCTGCGCTTCTGGAGCCATCACCCCGGCAATCCGGACCTCCCCGCCGAGCGCGGCCCCGGTGTCGCCTCCCTGATCACCCGACGCGCGGACGTCAGGCACGCGCTGGCGAACTACAGCATGCGCCCCTACGTGCTGGCGAATCGTTTTCTGCTGTCCGAGGACGACGCCGGCGTGCATGCCCGGCTCCGCAAGGCACTGAGCGACAGCCTCGAGGTCGAGGACCATGACGGCATGCTGGACGCGGCGATCGGCAGCGCCTGGCGCATCCACCTTCCCGCGGGCAGGGAACCGACCGAGCGACGTTCACTCGACGTACGCCAGTTCGGTCGCGACACGGCGCTCGCGTTCGCCCGTCGCTTCTTCGGCCTGCCGGAGGACCGGGACGCGCCGGACCGGCTGGCGCACTGGAGCGAACGGGGCTACGAGCGTTTCATCTGGAAACTGCATGCCCGGCACTTCGTGCCGGACGCCCCGGATCCTCGCAACGAGGCGCTGGCCGAGATCGGCACGCTGGTCGGCCACCGCTGGCAGAACCCCGTGCCCGGCTCGATGATCGATCGCCTGAAGGCACACGTGGACGCGCAGCGCGGGCTGACCGAGGCGCGGCTGATCGCGAATGTGATCGGCTCGCTGCAAGGCATGGTCGACAACGCCATGACCGGCGCCTGCTATGCGCTCAATGCCCTCGTGCTCGGCGGGAAGATGGACACCGTGCGGCTGCTCGCCCGCGACGGGCGCCTGGACGTGATTCGCTCGATGCTGCACGAGGCGCACCGGACGGACACGCCCTCGCCGTTCCTGCCTCGCAGACTGCTGGCGGCTGATGGCACCGACGCCGATGCCGATGCCGACGCGTCGATGGCCGAGCCCGGGAGCGACGCGCACATCGTCTGCGCGATCGGTGCCGCGCTCGGCGATCCCGCGGCAGAGACCGACAGCGACCCCGACGGATGGGATCTGCGACTCGGCCACGGACGGCACGCCTGTGCGGGGAAACGGATCGGCGACGACCTGATGGTGCGCATCGTCGTGGCCGTCTCGCGGCTGGAAGGCATCGAGGTCGAGGAACCGCTGCAGAAGCGCTGGGGCTGGATCGTCTCGTCGTTCTCGGTCTCGGGCCTCGTCACGGGCGACGCCGTCGACGCCGCCGGTTCACGCAGCGCTTCGGCAAGCACGGATCCGGCGAGCAGGACCGCCCCGGGCACCGCCGGGAAGGCGTCTTGAACGTGGCCGCCGACGAGGACGACATCGTCGCGGTACAGGTGAACCGGGCACCGGGACCGCTCGTCACCAGTCAGTGTGCGGCGGACATCGCGGCCCTGCCGCTCGAGCAGATCATCAACCTGTCGCGCAGACAGGTCGCGGCGCTGCGCCCCGCCCAGGTCGCGGCGCTGACCCCGACCCAGGTTCGCGCACTGCTGCCGTCGCACATCGCGGTATTCAGCGCGGAACAGTTGGCCATGCTCTCGCCGGCGCGACTCGCGGCGTTGACGACCGCCCAGCTCCGGGGTCTGTCGCACGCACAGATCTCGGCACTCGATCTCGCCCAGATCACGCAGGCCCTCTACCCGCGAGGCGCCGAACTGGTGGACGAACGCAAGCTGTCGCTCGCGAGACGGATGAGCTATCTCGGGATCCAGGCGGTGACGTCGCGGACCGTGCCGCGCCCGCGGCCGTTCTCGCTCTGGTCGGCCGATGCGGATTCGACCCGTGTGAGCGACTACGTGTCGTGGCCGACGCTGACCGATCGGGCCTTCACCGGGCGTCATCTTCCGCCCTGCGACGAGGCGTACGCGGCGGCGTGTCTACCGCCGGAGAAGCCGTTTCTCTCGACCGAGGAACACGGGCAGGTCACCGCCCTGTTCAAGCGCGGGCGCGACGCGTTCACCGCCTCTCGCTCGAGCCTGCTCTTCCCGGTGTTCGCCCAGTGGTTCACCGACAGCTTCCTGCGCACCGCCACACCCGATCGACGCCGCAACACGTCGAACCACGAGATCGACATGTGCCAGCTCTACGGGCTGGAGGCATCCACCGCCCGGCTCCTCCGGAACCTCGACGGCAGCGGCACGCTGAAGAGCCAGCAGGTGAACGGCGAGGAATACCCGCCCGCCCTGTTCGACGCGCGCGGCGACATCGAGGTCGAGTTCCGGCAACTCCCGCACGTGCGAGACGGGTCGTTCCAGGCGATGCTCGCTCGCTTCCCGGACCGCTTCGAGCGGCAGCGGTGCTACTTCGCGACCGGCCTGGAACGCGGCAACTCGACGTTCGGCTACACCGCGATGACGACCCTGTTCCTCCGCGAGCACAATCGCATCTGCCGCGAACTGACGCTCGAACACCCGGGCTGGGACGACGAGCGGCTGTTTCAGACCGCGCGGATGATCGTGACGATTCTCGAGATCAAGATCGTCGTCGAGGAGTACGTGAACCACATTCATGCGCCGCCGAACGATTTCGCCCGGCCGCGGCCGTTCCGCCTGGACGCGGACTTCGCGGAGAGCGAGGACTGGTACCGCACGAACCACATCGCCATCGAGTTCGACCTCCTGTACCGCTGGCATGCGCTGATCCCCGATCGGGTGCGCGTCGACGGCAGGAACTACGAGCCGCGAGCCTTCCTGACCAACAACGCGCCGCTGTTCGAGCACGGACTAGACACGGTCCTGCTCGCGTTCTGCGCTCAGCCGGCCGGCGCGCTGGCGTTGTTCAACACGCCCGAGTTCCTGCTGCATGCGGAGCATCAGGCCATCAGGATGAGCCGCGATTTCAGGTTGCAGTCCTTCAACGCCTACCGTCGGCAGTTCGGCCTGACGCCGATCGAGAGGCACGAGGCACTCGAAGCGGACGGTTCCGTGGTCGCGGCCCTGCGCGCGATGTACCCGGACATCGAGCGGCTGGAGTTCCTGATCGGCCTGTACGCGGAGGCTCCGAAGCACGGGCGGCTGTTCGGCGAGCTGATGACCACCATGGTCGCGCATGACGCGTTCACGCAGGCGCTGACCAATCCGCTGCTGTCGAGGAACGTCTTCGGTCCCGCGGCGCTGAGCCCCTGCGGCATGCGGACGATCGAGGCGACGCGTTCGCTCGACGACATCTGGCAGCGCAACCGCACCTCGCCCGACGCGGGCGCCCTGTCGATGGATTTCGGCTGAGTGACGCGGCGGCACCGGACGGTCATCGCTTGCGCCGGTGCGAACACGGTTCTAAGGTCACGCCAAGCTCGAACCGCTCGCCGACACATGGCTGCTCCGCACCTGGCCCGAGCCCCGCTCGCCGACGAGCGTGCGGCGCTGGCCGTCGCCTTTCGATGGGCGGCGCGCCTGAATCTGCACGAGGCGGTCGCGAACCACTTCTCGCTTGCCGTCGACGCCGGCGGCCGGCGCTTCCTGATGAATCCGGACCAGCGCCACTTCTCGCTGATCCGAGCGTCCGAGCTGCTCCTGCTCGACGCCGATGATCCGACGACGCTCGAGCGGCCGGACGCGCCCGACCTGACCGCCTGGGGGCTGCACGGCGCGATCCACCGCCGCTGCCCGCACGCCCGCTGCGTGATGCACGCACACCCTGTCTTCTCGACGGTGCTGGCGAGCCTCGCCGACTCGACCCTGCCGCCGATCGACCAGAACACGGCAACCTTCTTCGGCCGCGTCGTCGTCGACGAGCACTTCGACGGGCTCGCCCTCGGGGACGAGGGCGAACGCTGCGCGCGCCTGCTCGACGATCCCCACAAGCAGGTCATGCTCATGGGCAACCACGGCGTGCTCGTTCTCGGCGCCTCGGTGGCCGATGCGTTCAATCGCCTGTACTACTTCGAACGCGCGGCCGAGACCTACGTGCGCGCGCTGCAGACCGGTCGCCCCCTTCGCTACCTCGACGACGCGACGGCCGAGCGCGTCGCGCGCGAGATCGAGGACTACCCGAACCAGGCCGATCGGCACTTCGACGACCTCACGACGATCATCGAGCGGGAAGGCAGCGACCATGCGGACTGATCCGACTCCTCTGAACGCCCGCACGCCGACGCGCCGACAGGCGGGCACGCACGGCGGGCCGACGTCGTCGCCGCCGACGTCGACGTCAGCCGCCGCCGATGCGCTTCCGCTCGGTCCGCACGGGCTGGACGTGCCGCTGTCGCACGGCTCGACCTACTTCAACTACTACTGGCTGCGGGATGCCTGTCCCGAGGCGATCGACCCGGAGACCCGCGAGCGGGTATTCGATGTCTCGAGCCTGCCTGACGGTCCGCGTCCGATCACGGCGCGCATGGACGGCGACGCCTTGCTGATCGTGTGGCACGACGCGGCGCACCGGACACGACTGCCGCTGTCCTTGCTCGAGGCGGCGAGTACCGATCGCGGGCGGGCGCTCGACCCCGCCGCCCTGCCCCGCCGGCCGTGGTTCGCCGACGCCCACGCGACGTTCGCGCAGCTGTCGCAGGGCGACATCGAGCGATCGGACAGCGAGCGGGCGCGCTTCGCACGTGCGCTGATCGAGGACGGCATCGCGCTGGTGTCCGGCATGGAAGACAGCGATGCGTCGTTGATCCGACTCAGCGGAACGCTGGGTGCGCTGACCCCGACGGTCGACGGGTCCGAGTTCGATGTACGGCTCACCATCAACCCGACCAATCTCGCCTACACCGCTCGCGCACTGGAGCTGCACACCGACCTGCCGAACGAGGAAGCGGCGCCCGGCGTGCAGTTCCTGCACTGCCGCGCGAACAGCGTGGCGGGTGGGCGCAGCCTGTTCGTCGACGGCACGGCGGTCGCCGAGGCGCTGCGCGTCGAACGACCCGCGGACTTCGCGCTGCTGGCCTCGCACGACATCCCGTTCTTCCGCCGGCACGACGGCTGGGACTACCGCGCCCACCAGCGCGTCATAGAACTCGACCCGTCGGGCGCGGTTTCCGGAGTCACCGTGTCGCAGCACCTGCAGGACTCGCTGGACCTGCCGCAGACATTGCTCGACGACTACTACCCGGCGCTGTGCCGCTTCCTGCGCATGCTGCGCGAGGATCGGTTCGTCGTGCGATTCCGGCTGTCGGCCGGCGAGTGCATCGTGTTCGACAACCACCGCGTGGTGCATGGTCGCGAGGCCTTCGTCGCCGAGAGCGGGCGGCGACACCTGCGCGGTTGCTATGTCGACCGGGGCGCGCTGCGCAGCACCTACCGGACGCTGGTGCGGCGCGCGACCGAACGGACCGATCCAGCGGTCCGCGCCGGGGCGACCGGCAACGACACTGGCTGAAGACGGCGGCTTGTCGAGCCGTTCCACGCGCTCGCGCGAGCGACCGATTTCCACGGTTCCGGTCATGTTCGCTCCCCCACGCCCGTTCTTCGTCGCTCCTTATCCCGCGTGCGTTCCGAGCAGTACCGGCAGCGTCGAGACCACCAGCAGCAGCGCCATCGACGTGTTGAACACGCGGGCGAAGCTCGGGCGCGAGAGCGGCCCTCTCAGGGCGGCCCCGAGCAGCGCCCAGAGCGAGACGAGGCAGGTGCCGACCGCGCAGAGCAGTAGCGCGTGCACGCCGATGTCGAGCGCTCCCGCCGGCACGGGCAGGTAGATCGTCGCGGCACTCCCGGTGATCGCCCAGGCCTTCGGATTGACCCACTGGAAGGCGGCGCCTCCGACATAGCCGAGCAGCGGTCGTTCGTCGCTCGCGTCGAGCGGACCGGCGTTCAGGATCTTCCAGGCGATCCAGACGAGGACGCCGGCCGCGAGAACGCGGAGGACCCCGTCGAGTACCGGAAGCCTCGCCAGCAGGGCGTGCAGTCCGAACGCCATCGCGACGAACATGAGCGCCGTGCCCATGGTGATGCCGAGCACGAGCGGCATGGTGCGACGTGCACCGATGCGCGCGGCAGACACCGTCACCATCGCGTTGTTCGGACCGGGCGTGCCGGTCATGACCGCCGCGAACAGGATGAACGGCACGAGCGCGAGGATCTCGGCGTTCATGGGCAGACTCCGCTCGGCGACGGATGGGAAACAGGTGAAGGCATCTCGGACCTGCGCACCGGCGCGGTCGGCAGTGACCGCCCGGACAGTCTCGCGGGTTCCGATCAGGCAGTACAGGGGCAGATTTTCGTCCATCGGACCGATACAGTTGCCTGGCCGGGCGAAAACCCGGCGTCGCCGTCGGGGGATCGCCATGCCGGAAGGACCGATCGCCATCGACGACGCGCGTCGCCAGCACGACTCGCCACTGCTGTTCGAGCAGGTCGCCCGGGCGGTGCGCGAGCTGATCAGCGCGCGCACGCTCGTCGCCGGAGACCGGGCGCCGTCGCTCCGCGCCTCGGCCCGGCATCTCGGGGTCAGCGTCGCGACCGTGGTGCGGGCGTACGAGGAACTCGAGCGCGAAGGGCGACTCGAGGCGCGCCTGCGCTCGGGCTACTACATCGCGACGCCGACGGCCGTCGCGACGCCTGCCCGGCCACGCGCCGCCGGCCGCGTGCCCGCCGCCCGCCCGGTCCGCGCGGGCGAGCACGTCGACGAGATCATCGAGAGCGCTCGCCTGCCCGGCGTCGTGCCGTTCGCGGTCGCCAACCCCGGCACCGACCTGCTGCCCTCGAAGGCGCTGGGGCGGGCGCTGCGGGCGGTGGCGGCAGGCTCGCCCGCCTCGCTCATCGACTACGCACCGATGGCCGGCGAGCCGGCGCTCCAACAGGAGATCGCGGCGCACGCATCACGCCTCGGGGCGCCGGTCGATCCGGGTGACGTCGTCGTCACGGCCGGCGCCACCGAGGCGCTCGCGCTCGCACTGCGCGTCGTCACGCGCCCCGGCGACACGGTCGTGGTGGAGTCCCCTGTCTACTTCGGGCTGCTACGCCTGCTGGAAAGCCACGCGCTACGGGCGATCGAACTGCCGACCGATCCGATCAACGGCCTCGAGCCGGAATCCCTCGAGCGCGTGCTCGCCCGCACGTCGGTCGCCGCGGTCGTCAGCATCGCCACCTTCAACAACCCGACCGGCAGCCTCGTGCCGACGGCGGCGCGCGAGCGCATCGTCGCGCTGTGCGCGCGTCATCGCACGACCCTGATCGAGGACGACCTGTACGCAGACCTGCACGCCGGCGAGCGACGACCCCGCTCCTACCGCGACGTCGGCGACGCCACCTGGGTAGTGACCTGCAGCTCGTTCTCGAAGACGGTCGCGCCGGGCTTCCGGATCGGCTGGGTGATTTCCTCCCGACACCGCGTGGGTCTGGTCGAGAGAAAGATCGTCGCCAGCGGCTCGAACGCCCGCCTCCCTCAACTCGCCATGGCACGCTTCCTCGGCGACGGACAATACGGACGCCACGTCGCACGCCTGCGGCGCGCCTACCGCGAACAGCTACGCTGTCTCCGGGCTTCCGTTCACCGCCACTTGCCCGACGGCACCCGCACGAGCGACCCGGCCGGCGGCTTCGTACTCTGGGTGTCCCTGGCTGGCAGCGTCGACACGCAGGCGCTGTACCGACGCGCGATCGCCGACGACATCAGCTTCGCGCCCGGTGCACTGTTCACCAACGGCCGCGGGTTCCGCAACTGCCTTCGCCTGTCGGCCGGCGAGCCTTGGACCGAGCGCCATGACGTCGCCATCGCCCACCTCGCGGCGCTCGCCGCGGAACGCTGATCCGCCCTCGGAACACCCGGCTCGACGACATGAAACGACTGGTTCTTCTCGGGCAAGCCGCGATACCCGGCAGTGACCGCACGCTGAAGCTGTATCAGGGCAAGGACGACTGCCGCATCGTGCTGTCCGGCAGGGGCGCGCTGATGTCGACGCGTCGGCACGCCTCGGAAGATGCACTCGGCAGGCTGCCCGTCGCGTTGCTCGATCGCCCGGACGACGCGCGTGTCCTGATCGGCGGACTCGGCATGGGCTTCACGCTGGCCGCCGTGCTCGCCGCCACCGGCCCCGACGCGCGTGTCGTCGTCGCGGAGCTCGTCCCTTCGGTCGTCGAGTGGAACAGGGGTGCGCTCGGCGCGTATTCGGGCCACCCGCTCGACGATCCGCGCGCGACGGTCCACGACGGTGACGTCTGCGATCTCCTGCGCAGCCCCGAGCCGCGCTACGACGTGATCGTCCTCGATGTCGACAACGGCCCAGAAGCGATCAGCGCGAGCGGCAACGACTGGCTGTACTCGCCGGCAGGCATCAGCAGCGCACGCGCCTCCCTGCACCCGAACGGTGTGCTCGCCTACTGGTCGGCAACGCCCGACCAGCGCTTCGCCAGACGGCTTCGCGACAGCGGGTTGCGCGTGTCCGAACGGGCCGTCTTCGCGCACGGCAAGAAGGGCCCGAAGAACACCATCTGGCTGGCCAGGGCTTGAGGGCGAGTGCTTGCGAGGCCGCTGAACGCAGGGTGTCGTCCGAATCGCCGACACCTTCCCGAGAAAGGTTTCGCGATGTGGGTTACAGGAATCATCCATCGTGCGATTTCAGAGGCGGAAAGACCCGACGCCGGGCACAGACAGGCAAGTGGCATCCCCTCGTCCAGCGGTGCTACCCTGCCGTGGCAACCGGATCACGAATGGAGTTCAAGTCGATGACAATGTCTGCTGTAGCAAGGTCGTCAGCGTTGCTGATCGCCGCCTTTGGCGTGCATGGCGTCCAACCCGCAGGGGCGGATGTTCTCACGCTGCAGATGCTGGCCAAGGCGCTTGCGGACCGAGGCTTGAGCGTCGAGACCTTCTCCGATCCCGCGACCGATTTCACCGCCGATTTCACGGCCGATTTCACGGCCGATCCCACGGCCGATTTCATGGCCGATTTCATGGCCGAACCCACGGCCGATTTCATGGCCGATCCCACGGCCGATCCCACGGCCGATTTCATGGCCGATCCCACGGCCGATTTCATGGCCGAACCCACGGCCGATTTCACGGCCGATTTCATAGCCGAACCCACGGCCGATTTCATGGCCGATCCCACGGCCGATTTCACTGCCGATCCCACGGCCGATTTCACGGCCGATCCCACGGCCGATCCCACGGCCGATTTCACTGCCGATTTCACGGCCGATTTCATGGCCGAACCCATGGCCGAGCGCATGGTCAGGTTCAATGCCGACGCGGCCCTGTTCACCGACCCGACGCCTGCTCGGTCCGGCGTCACGGGCTTCGGCGACACGATCGGGCAGCAGCGGACGAATGCCGCCGCGGTCGCGACGGACCTCATCGAATCGCAGCTTCGCTTCAGCCAGCCCATCGACGTCGAATTCCAGACCGCTGACTTCGTCTGCGGCCTGTTCGGCACAGGGACGTACAACAGGTCGTTCACCAACGGGCGGAATCAGATTCCGAACACGTTCTACCCGACCGCACTGGCCAACCAGTTGAATCAGGCCGACACGTCCGGCGCCGACGTGGCGGACGTGCTCGTCACACTCAACAGCAACATCCTGGATGGGCGTTGCGACAGGAGCTTCGACTACACGCTCGACAGCAGCCCGAGACCCAGGAATTCCATCGATTTCATCGACCTCTTGCTGCACGAGATCTCTCACGGCCTCGGCTTCGAGGTTCGACCCGACGGACAGCAATTGCCGTTCGTCTTCGAACGGTTCCTTCTCGCCCGTGACCGGAACGCGGTCTTTGGCGAGCTTGGCGATGCCGATCGCGCGAGGAGTGCCGCGATGGTGAAGAACATCGTGTTCACCGGCGCATTGACCAGAGAGCTGACCAGACCGCTGCTGCGTGCAAGACCGACTCTGGCGATCGACATGGTCGGTGTCGACAACGAATACGAGGTGATCGAAGCGGTAGGCACACCTTTCGTCCCGTCTTCCGGTATCGACGCCCAGCTGGTCAACCTCGACTTCGACACGTGCGCGCCCGACGGCAGCCTTGCCGGAAAGATCGTCGTCATGCCGTCCGGATGCGCCAGGGAGGAGCTCGGCTTGACCGGCGAGCGTTTCGGCGGTGTGCAGCTGGCTGACCGCGAAGGCGCGCTGGCAGCGGTCGTGAGTTCGGGTGACAGGTCAGAGCGGCAAACCAGTTTCACGGATGTCGACATCCCGGTGGTTTCGGTCCTGTTCAGCGACTACCGGGTACTGAATTCCTTCGCCTCCATCGGTTCGTCCGCAAGGCTCGCCGTCGATCGTTCCGGTCGTGGAGGTACTGACGAGCTCGGGCAACCCTTCGTGTTCACGGGCCCGAACATTCCGCGTGGCGCCAGGGTTCTTCACTTCGATCCGTCAGTGAGCGTGAGAAATTCGAATCGAGTGACCCGGGCACTGCAGGAGCCCATCATCTCGAAGAGGGGTGACGAACCGCTGCGGCGTGGACTGGGTCTCAACCTGCCGGCGCTGATCGACATCGGCTGGGCCGCTCGCAGCTGCGGCAACCTGACCGTGGAAACCTTCGAGCAATGCGACGATGGCAATGCCGTGAGCGGCGATGGCTGCGAACAGAACTGCATGCTCCCACGAAATTGAAGAGCACTCGGCCTCGCGCCGAGGGACCCTCGTTGGCAGACGTTTTTCCATGGACAAGTCGACGTCCGCGAACGCCATCGGAGCGTGCCTCCTCCTCGACGTCAGCATCGCCACCGCCGCATTCCCTGTCGCTCTGCCGGCGATTGACTCGGTCCGCTCCCGCATCGGAAGGCCTGTACGACGTCGAACGAATGGACACGCGAGTAACTCGACGGCCGACTCCGTCGCGTCCGTGCCGTTGTCGAGCGGATCGGGTCGGGCGCGTCGAGGAGTGAGTACACCATCGCCATCCGGCGTCCCCGAGGCCGACGCGTCCGCCCGAGGCTCTTGGCCGACCTCGTGGAGGACGACGCGGAAGTGATCGTGTCGGAGCCGCACGATGCGACTACCGACACCGACGGACGCGGGCGGCCGATGCGAGAGACTCGGCGGACAAGCCGGTTCTGATCGTCGAGGGGATGGCGGCGACGCGGAACGTGTTGTTCCCCGCATCCTGAACGCCTGCCATGTTCCCGGCCGACACCATGATCGCCGAACCGCTCACCTTCCCGACCGAGCTCCCGACGCGCCGCAAGCTCGTGGGTACGCGGGCGCTCGGCGACGACACGAGACGGTTGAAACCCGCATAGACACTGGTGCCGGCACCAAGAATCGAACTCGGGACCTACTGATTACAAATCAGTCGCTCTACCAACTGAGCTATACCGGCAGCCGCCCGAGTGTAGTGGATCGCGGGATTCGCGCGCAACGCGGGACGTGCCCGGATCACGGCCGACGGATGTCGGCTCGAAGGCTCGAAGGCTCGAAGGCTTCAGGGCTTCAGGGCTTCAGGGCTTCGAGGCTTCGAGCGTCGGAGTTCGGCTACCCGGCGGCTCGTCAGTCCGGGCAGCGCGCGTCACGCGTCCGCTCCTCGCCGGAGAGCGAGCCTGCGACGGCGGAGACGCCGCGCAGCACGAGCAGCGGGTCGCGCACGAGGGGTGCTCGCAGGAGTGACTCGAGGATCCCTGATTCGCCGCCCGTCACGACGGTGGTCAGGGGGCCGACCGCACCGATCGCCTCTTCCACCAGGCGGTCGATCGCGCCGACAGAGGCGTAGCCGGTGCCGCCGGCGATGCCGCTCGCGGTGTTGCGCGAGAAGGGACTGATGTCGCCGTCGGCGGCGAACAGGGCGGCGGTGTACTTCCCGAGCGAGCGACGCATCGTGTAGATGCCCGGCAGGATCGCGCCGCCGATGTGGCGGCCGTCGGCTCGCACCACGTCGACCGTCGTCGCCGTGCCGGAATCGATCACGCAAAGCGCCCCGTCATGCAGGCAGCGCGCGCCGATCAGAGCCGCCCACCGATCGACGCCGAAGGTCGCAGGGTCGTCGTAACCATTGACGAGCCCGGCGAACGCGGGTTGGGCGCGAACGGAAACGGGCTTCATCTGCCATTGACGGCAGGACCAGGCATCGAGGTTGGGCAGGAGGCCGTCGCCCGCGACGTTGGAGACGTGGATGCTGTCGGGATGATGGTTGCCGAGCGCCTCGAGCCAGACACGGCCGAGCACGTCGTCGAGGAAGCTGTCGCGCCAGGCGAAGGTCTCGAGCGGGTGTATGCCGCTCGCGTCCTCGATCGCGGACTTCATGCGCGAGTTGCCGATGTCGACGAGGAGTCTCATGCGGTTGTCCGGTCGGATTGATCGGAGCGAAGGGGCCGGACCGATACCTCGCCCCCGTGGAAGGATCGTACGACGCCCGCGATGTCGACGCGCAGCGCGCCGTCGGCGTCGACGCCGAGCGCGCGACCGCTCTGCAGGCCGTCACCGAGGTACACGTCGACGCGCCGCCCGGCGAGCGCATCGAGCGTCGGCCAGCGCTCGGCGAAGGCCGCCCAGCCGTACTCGGCGAAGCGCGTGTGGGCAGCGAGCACCCGTGCCGCGACGAGGCCCACCAGACGATCGCGGTCGATGTCGACCGCGCCGGCAGACGCCAGCGACGTACCGCCGATCCCGAGTTCGCTGACGCGTTCGTCGCGAACGACGTTGAGACCGATACCGCTCACCACCCGCGTGCAAGGTCCGGCAGCCTCAGCCGCGGGACAGGCTTGCACACCCATCAGCAGACCCCCGATCTTCGCGTCGCCGATCAGGACGTCGTTCGGCCACTTCACGCGCACGTCGAGCCCGGTGGTTTCGATCAGGGCGTCCGCCACGGCCATGCCGGTGACGAGACTGAGACCGCCGAGCGACGACAGCGCGATCGGCAGGTGCTCGAGTAACGAGACGGCGACGTTGCCACGCACGGACACCCACGTCTTGCCCCGTCGCCCGTGTCCGGCACTCTGCAGATCGACCGCACACAGGACAGGCGAGGCAGCGTGCGCCGAGCCACTGGCATCGGCGTGCGCCTCCAGCCAACGGCTCGTCGACGGGAGTTCATCGAACAGATGCAGCGCGACGTCGACATGCCCGGCTGCCGCGAGCGTGTCGCGGATCGTCGTCAGGGCGCGGGCGTCGTTCATGTCGGAGCGCCACTCGCCAGCGGTGCCGTGTCCAGCCATGTCGACACGCCCTCGGGATCGAGGAGCGTGACCACGGCCGAGTCGTCGGGCGGACGCTCGATCGGCACTCGGGTCTCGAGCAGCCGGCCGAACCGGAAATGGTGCACGAGGACGTCCGCCTCACCGGCGTGTCTCTGCAGGACGGCGTCGATGTCGCTCGCGGCGAAGGCCAGCTCGCCGAGCGCGACGAGCCGATCCCCCGGTGCCAGTCCGGCCCGTTCGGCGGGCCCGCCGTTCACCACGGTCACGACCTTCGCACCGTCCGCCGCGTCGGCCAGCGACGCGCCGAGCCAGGGCCCGACGTCGCCCCGCTCGTCGTCGCTCGGCACCGGCTTGCCGCCGGCGTCCCCGGCCGACCGCCGTGGCCTCCAGTCGAGCCTCGCCCCGAGCGTCCCGAGTGCGGACGCGAGCGGCAGCGCCTCGGTGGTGTGCAAGGCGCGATGGAAGAAGTCGCCGAGGTCGATGCCCGCGATCTCGGCCGCCACGCGCTCGGGTTCGTCCTCGGCGAGGCCGGCGCCGTCGGCCAGCCAGCGTGCCCACAGCACGTGCATGAGCGTATCCAGACTGGCCTTTCCGGCCGTGGCCTCGCGCAGCCTGGCGTCGAGGCACAGCGCGATGAGCGCGCCCTTGGCGTAGTAGCTCACGATCGCGTTCGGCGCGTTCTCGTCCTGCTTGTAGAACCTGTGCCAGGCGTCGAAGCTCGACTCGGTGACCGTCTGGCGCCGGCTGCCGGCCCCGCGCGTGACGCGCGTGATGGTCTTGCCGAGCAGCTCCAGGTAACGCGCACGATCGATCAGCCCCGCACGCACCAGTGCCAGGTCGTCGTAGTAGGACGTGACGCCTTCGAAGAACCAGAGGAGTTCGGTATACGACTCGGCGGTGAGTTCGTACGGTACGAAGCGCGCGGGCTTGATGCGCTTCACGTTCCAGGTGTGGAAGTACTCGTGACTGCAGAGTCCGAGGAAGTCGGCGTACTTCTCGTCGCGCGCGACGGCGTCGCCGGGCGCTGCGCCGCCGGTCCCGCCGGACGGCTCGGGCAGCGGCAGGTGATCTCGGGTCGCGAGCAACGCGGTCGATGCGCGATGCTCCAGCCCGCCGTAGCCCGCGTCCACCAGCATCGTCATGAACACGTAGCGCGCCATGGGCGCCGGCTCGCCGAAGAAGTCGACGTGGTGCTCGCAGATCCGCGTGAGATCACGCCGCAGGCGCGCCTCGTCGAACGGGGAAGCGTCGGTCAGTACAATCTCGTGCGGCACGCCGCGCACATCGAAGCACAGTCGCCCGAACGCGCCGAGCTCGAACGGATGATCGATCAGCTCGTCGTGGTCGGCCGCCCGGTAGCGCCCGAAACCGGCCTTGTCGATGTCGACCGGGTCCATCGCGGTCGCGACCTTCCAGGCCTTGTCCGTGTCGTGAGCCGGACGCTCGACAAGCACGTCGATCGCATCGGCCGTGTGACCGACCGGCTCGAGGAAGATACTGGTGCCGTTGAAGAAGGCATGCGTGCGATCCACGTGAGCGGCACGGACCGATAGCTCCCAGGCGTACACGCGAATCTCGACCCGCAGGGTGTCGAGCCCGGGTGGGGCCCGCCAGGTGGACTTGTCGAGCTTCTCGAGCGTGACCGTCTCATCGTTCACGCTCGCCCGTATCTCGACGATGTTCCGCGAGAAGTCCCGGATCATGTAGCTGCCCGGAATCCAGTTGGGCAACGTCAATCGCTGGCCTGCCGGATCGGGTGCGTCCAGGTCGAGGGCGACGTCGATCAGGTGCGCGGCCGCATCGGGAAAGGAGATGGTGTACTGAAGACGTGACATCGATCGCTCTTTCCTGCCAGACGGGGGTGGCCGCGTTCACGACGGCGCGAGTGTAGCAACGGCCAGCTGCGACGCCGGCCGGGCAGCGGCGTTCCCCGAGGTCGACCGTTGCACGGCGGTTCGGCATCTCCAGGCGGGAACACGCTCACGAAACGGGCCCCTCGCATTGACGGGCGGACGCCGCCTGCCGATGCAGGCAACGTGTGGCCCGGATCCGACATCCGTGCCAGCGGCCAGCCGCACGCTCGATCTCCTGCCATTCTGCCCACCTATCGCATGACCCTCCGCGCCCCGCTCCTCGCGCTTCTTGCGCTGCTCGCCTGCGGCCTCGCCGAGAGCGCGTCCGTGCACAAGACGCGGGCCGCGGACGGCAGCATGGTGTTCAGCGATGCCCCGATCGGTCGAGACGGCCTCGTGCGGCGCAGCTATCGCGGCCGGTACGGGCGCGAGACCGCCACGGCGTCCTGCGTCGGCCTCGGGCCGCGCAGTCTCGTGGCGCGCGCGGAACGCTGGCGCGCGCAGGCCACGGCAGCGGCCACCCGGCACGGTCTCGACCCCGACCTGGTGCTGGCGGTGGCACGGGTGGAATCCTGCTTCGACCCCGCCGCACGCTCCCGGGCCGGGGCCGTGGGCCTCATGCAGCTCATGCCGGCCACCGCCCGCGAGCTGGGTGTGCGTGACTCGCTCGATGCCGTCGCCAACCTCGACGGCGGCAGCCGCTACCTCGCGCAGATGCTCGCGCGCTTCGACGGCGACCTCCCGCTCGCGCTAGCCGCCTACAACGCCGGGCCCGGGAACGTCGCCCGTCACGGGGGCATACCGCCCTTTCCGGAGACCCGGGCCTACGTTCGACGCGTCACCGGCCTGTACGGCAAGGGGTCCGCAGCGGCTCGCCCCTGAAGCGAGGCGCGGGCGAGGCGCGAGCGAGACACGAGCGAGACACGGCGAGAGTACGGCCAGAGACGAGCAAGCCGCCCGCAGCGCTCGCGTGCTGCGCGCCCGTCGAACCGGGCCGGGTCCTATACTCGACGCCCTTCGCCGCACGCAGCTCCCGCCATGCCCACGCCCGACGAGACGCCCGTCGCCCGCAACTTCATCAGGAACCTCGTCGAGGAGGATGTCGCCGCGGGCAAGAACGGTGGTCAGGTCGTCACGCGCTTTCCCCCGGAGCCGAACGGATACCTGCACATCGGCCACGTCAAGTCGATCTGCCTGAACTTCGGCATCGCCGCGCAGTTCGGCGGTCGTTGCAACCTCCGCTTCGACGACACGAACCCGGTCAAGGAGGACGAGGCCTACGAGCGCGCGATCGAGGAGGATGTCCGCTGGCTCGGCTTCGAGTGGGCGGAGCTTCGTCACGCCTCCGACTATTTCGACGCGCTGCACGACTTCGCGGTGACGCTGATCGAGATGGGTCTTGCCTACGTCGACAGCAGCACGCCCGAGGAGATGCGCGAGATGCGCGGCACCCTGACCGAACCGGGTGTCGAGAGCCCGCACCGCAACCGATCGGTGGAACGGAATCTCGAGCTCTTCGGGCAGATGCGCACCGGGGCGTTCGCCGACGGGGCGCACGTGCTTCGCGCGAAGATCGACATGGGGTCGGGCAACATCAACCTCCGCGACCCGACGCTCTACCGCATCCGCAACATCGCGCATGCGCGCACCGGTGACGCCTGGCACATCTACCCGATGTACGACTACACGCACTGCGTGTCGGATGCGATCGAGGGCGTGACGCACTCGCTCTGCACGCTCGAGTTCGAGGATCACCGCCCGCTCTACGACTGGGTACTCGACGTTCTCCAGACCGACAGCCATCCGCAGCAGATCGAGTTCGCCCGACTGCAGCTCGAGCACACGGTGCTGAGCAAGCGGCGCCTGATCGAACTGGTCGATCAGGCGCACGTCGAAGGCTGGGACGACCCGCGCATGCCGACCGTGGCAGGACTTCGCCGGCGCGGCTTCACCCCCGCCGCCCTGCGCGACTTCTGCGAACGGATCGGCGTGACCAAGAACGACGCGACGATCGAGATGGCGGTGCTCGAGGGCTGCGTGCGCGATGACCTGAACGTGAACGCGTCGCGACGGCTCGCCGTGCTCGATCCGCTGCGCGTGACGATCACGAGCCTGCCGGGCGATCATCGCCAGGCGCTCGCGTTCGCCAACCATCCGCAGGACGACAGTCAGGGGACGCGCGAGATGCTCTTCACCCGCGACATCCTCGTCGAGCGCGAGGACTTCGCCGAGGTGCCGCCGCCGAAGTGGCAGCGCCTGGTCGAGGGGGGCGAGGTACGGCTTCGCGGCTGCTACGTCATCCGCTGCGACGAGGTGATCAAGGACGACAGCGGACGCGTTGTCGAGCTTCGCTGCACGCACGACCCGGACACGCTCGGGCAGAAGCCGGTCGGGCGCAAGGTCAAGGGCGTCGTGCACTGGGTCTCGGCGAGCGTGGCCGTCGCCGCCGAGGTGCGGGTCTACGAGCCCTTGTTCACGTCGGCCACACCCGGCACTGCGGCCTCCCTCGGCGACGTGATCGATCCCGCCTCGGTCACGGTCCACGCCGACGCCATGGTCGAGCCGAGTCTGGCGGCACTCGCACCGGAGTCTCGCGTCCAGTTCGAACGGCTGGGGTATTTCGTCGCGGACCGGCGCGATCACTCGGCCGCGCGGCCGGTGTTCAATCGGACCGTGACGCTTCGCGATACCTGGGCACGTTGACGACTCGGCACGGGGCGACTATTACAAAGGTGTCGAGATCGAAGGTGTCGAAGCCGACGGTATGCTGACGCTCGAGCCCCGCTGACCCCACTTCGGACAGGCGAGAACATCGGCCAGCACACGTTCGGACAGCCGCGGTCCTTCGCCCACGCCCCTTTCGAACAGCCGGTGAGAGCAACAGTCATGTCCCAGAGAGCCAGGTTCCCTTTCCAGAAGCGCCTTCTCGCGGTTTGCGTCGCCGCTCTCTGTACCAGCCTGGGCGCGTGCTCGGCGGTGCCGAGCGACGACGGCTTCGGCGGCACGATGGCCCGGACCGGCGAGGCGACGCGGGTCGCGGGTGCGCGCCTCTGGTCGGGGACGCGTCACCTGCTCGGCTTCACCGACGACGCCGAGACCGGTCTGCCGACAGCCGACGCCGCCGGCAACGGAGGCCTCGACGAGGTGGATCTCGCCTTGCTCGAGGAAGACGCGGCGCTGCCGGACGCGACCGACGTCGTGCGCTCGGACGTGTGGTCCGACATTGCGGCGGCCAGCGACGCCGCCGACGGAACCCCCACCGAGCGCCTCGTCGACGAGGCGGCGTTCGATGCGGAACAGGATGCTCTGACGACGGCCGGCAGCGAGGCGGCGCGCGTTCCTTCGGACGGCATGACGCACGAGGTCGGTGCCGGCGAGACCCTCTGGGACGTCGCCAAGATGACCACCGGCGACGCGACCAACTGGCACGTGCTCGCGGACATCAACGACCTCGCGCCCGATGCGGCCGTCTACCCGGGCCAGACGATCGAGATTCCGCCCGATCTGGTGCGCCCGGAGCTCGCCGGGCTCGCCACGACCGGCGATCGATTGCCCGATGACACGACCGGCGACCCCGCAGCGACCGAGCGGCTGGTCGTGCCGGGCGCGGACGATGCCGGCGAGCGCCTGGCCGCCGGCGTCACCGATCTGGTCGACGGCCGGGTAGACGAGTTGGTCGACGGCCAGGTCGAGCCGTCCGCACGTCTCGACGACGACGCGGCAGAGGCCGCGTCGGGCGATGTCGCCCCCGTCGACCTCGATCCCGGCGAGACGCTCTGGGACTTCGCCAAGCGGACCACCGGGGACGCCACCAACTGGCGCGCCATCGCCGCCGCGAACGACTTCTCCGAGGAACGCGCCACCAAGGTTCGCCCCGGAGAATCCATCGCGGTGCCCACGGCCATGCTCAAGCCCGCGTTCGGCGGTGAGCTGTCCGCACCGACGGCCGCCGAGGCGCCGACCGAGACGGCCGAAGTGGACGCCGCCGAGCGGGCGAGCGACGAGATGGTGCCGATCGCCGATGCCGCCGATCTGCTCCAGGAGACACCCGACGACCTCGGTGATGCGGGCGACGCGCTGGCGAGCGAGGCGAGCGACGGGACCGACACGCTGGTCGCCGATGCGTCGGACCTGACGGACGAGCCGGTCCGCATCGTCGAGGCCGCCTATCGCGGCGAGCTCGCGACCGTCGGCGCGGCACAGCCGGCGGCAGACAGTCTGCCCGGCGAGATCATGGTCAGCGGCACCTACTACCCGAAGGCCGTCTACAACGACGCCGACTTCTCCTCGAGCCTGCTGATGCGCGTCTCCCCCGGCACCACGCTGCAGGTCTCGCGCGCGGTCGGCCCCTGGTACGAGGTCAACACCGCGCAGGGGACGGGCTACGTCCACGCCCGCGACATCAAGTAGTTCGATCCGGACGGACTCGCCGCGCCGCAGTGGTGCGCGGGTGACGTTCTGCTCTGTCGAACAGGACTTGAAAGCCCGGTATCTCGCGAGGAATGCCGGGCTTTCCGCGTCAAGGAACCACCACCGGTGATGTGCGGCGCTCGGTGCGACGGAGTTCTCGGATGAAATGATGTCCGCGTCGCGGACGCCTCTCGCTCGCTGATCGTAAGCTCTGGACCTGCCCCGCACCCTGCGTCGACGACGACAGCTTCGTTCGACGCCAGCGACGCGGAGCCCGACAGGAGAGCTCCACCGATGCCGACGACCCGTTCCACGTTCGCCCTGCTGCTGCCGCTCACGCTCGCGATCGGCTGCGGAACGTCGGCGGTCAGGCATGAGGCGCCGACTGCCACGACCGACGCTGCGCGTGATGCCGCCGTCAGCTACACCGTCCAGCGAGGCGATCGTCTCGGCGATATCGCACTCGAGTTCACCGGCGACATCGAACACTGGAAGGCGATCGCCGCGAGCAACGGCATCGAGGATCCGCGAGATCTGCGTGCCGGAGCCGTCCTGCGCATTCCCGCCGATCTCGTCACGGGCCGCACCGATCGGCTCGCGACGAACGATGCCGCGGACGATCCGACGAGGGACGCCGCGCGTCGACGAGGGGCGGCGCGCGAAGTCGTCCCGGACGCGATGCCCGACGCCGGAACAGGTGCGGCGCCTGCCCTCGGCGCGCGTCGCGCACCGCCGGTAGAGATTTCCCCGGTGGACGTCAACCGTGATTTCGAACTCTCCCCGCTCGAGGCACCGACGGCCGCACCGCGCGCGGACGACGACGGCAGCGCCTCCCTGGAGATCGACGGTCGCTCACCGGGCGTGCGGTCGCCGCGAAAGGTGAAGGTCGTCGGTAGCTACTTTCCCAGGGGCCTCTACGCGCAGCCGGCGGTATATTCCCGGCTGCTCATGCGGGTCGACCCCGGCACGCTGTTCTTGCTCGAGCGCGAGGTCGGCGACTGGTACGGGGTCGTCACGGACGGCGGGACCGTCGGCTATCTGCGCGACTCCGATGCCCGCGTGATCGACGCCGACGCGGTGCGCTCCACCGCCTCGCTCGGTGACACCCGTGGGTGACTCGTCCTCGGGCGAGACCGAGACCGAATCCGAGACCACGGGCCCGACGCGGCGATTGACGCTGCTGCGACACGGCCGTGCCGCCTCGCCGGCCGAGGCGAGCGACGATCACGACCGGGCGCTGGTGGAGTCGGGCCGGCAAGACCTCGTCGCCACGCTCGCCCAGGAGGCGGTGCGGGCCGACCTGCCCGACCGTGTGCTCTGCAGCGACGCGCGTCGCACCCGCGAGAGCGCCGCCTGCGTGATGGACGTCCTTGCGCTCGATGCGGGTCGACTCGTGATCGACGAGCGGCTCTACCTCGCCTCCCCCGAGGCCCTGCTGCAGATCGTTGCGGAACAGGACGCCGGAGGCGTCGAACACCTGATGATCGTCGGGCACAACCCGGGGCTGGAGATGTTCGCGGCCGCGCTCGATGTCCGTGCCAGACAGGCGATGCCGACGGCCAGCCTCTGCCGATTCGCCCGTCGCAGCGTGGCCGGAACGACGACGCGCACGGTCGCGAGACTGCTGTTCGAGACGCGCCCGCCGCGCTGACCGGCGGCCCGTCTACCGCTCGATCGGGGTCAGCTCGATCGAGGGCGTATCGCCCACCCGGTAGTATCGTGGCTGCAGCCGCATCTCGGCGAGGGCCGCGTCACGCGCTGCCGCACTCTCGTACCAACGCGTGCTCGACCAGTCCGCGCCGAGCAGATGCGGGGCCGACATCGGGTCGTTCGGGGGGAGCGTCACGGCGATACCGTGGCGTTTCTCGGAATCGTCCAAGCGGTCGTTCTCCGGAAATGTCTGACAGGCCCGGAGTCTAGGGCCGATCGGCGTCGCGTGCCCAGCCGTCATGACGGTCGATTTCACCGACGCCGCGCGCTGACGTCCGCTTTGGCGGATACTCGGCCTCTCGTGAAACACCGGAACGCAGGCATGGGTATCAAGGGAACGACGGCGGCACTGGCCCTGGTGGCGCTCTCGGCGGGCTGCACGCAAGAGTCGCAGAACAAGCTCGGGCGCTCGATCCAGAACTGGACAGGCACCGACGGCATCATCGAGATCTATGCCGGCAGCGAACTGGTCAAGCGCTTCATGAAGATCGACAAGCTCTCGACCGCGGCCGGCACCGACAACGGGGCCGACCGCCCCTATCGCTTCGGCTACGGCGTACTCGACACCAATCTCAACGGGACCGTCGACAAGGGCGAGAAGAAGGTCTACTTCGAGTTCAGCGACTACTCCACGTCCTACGTGTTCTTCGAGAGCCCGACCTGACGGCGGCGGTCGGACGGCACGTCAGCGGGCGGCTGGAACGCGAGTCGAGCGGCGGACGCGTTGACTTCCGTTCGCTGCCTACTAGGCTCCGTCCCGTGGTTCGGAAGTCTGTCGAGTCACGTTCTCACCCCTGCTAGGGCCCGCTCGTCGGGCCCTCTTTTTTGGGCGATCGAACGACCCGCGGAGACGCTTCCCTCGACAGAGCGACGCCTCGTGCCGACAGGACGGCGCGCTATACTCCTCGCCCGACGAACGCCGAAGGTGATGGACGCATGCGGATGGACTACTTCAGCGACCTGGTCGAGAACGCGATCGCCGGTTCGCGCGCCGAGATCACCGGCGATGGCAGCAAGTTCGAGGCGCACGTCGTCAGCGACAGCTTCGCCGGCCAGTCGACGCTCGCCCGCCACAAGCGCGTCTACGCCGTGCTCGACGAGCACATCCGTTCGGGCGCCATCCACGCGCTCACCATCCGGGCCTTCACCCCCGACGAATGGACGGAGAAGGAAGGGAGCGCCTGACGGCGACGGGCGCGGCAGGCTCGCGCCACGCCGGCACTCACTGGCACGATTCTCGCGTCACCCTCTCTTCCCAGAGGCCGGCACCACGTCGACCTCGGCAGCGAGGTGGCAGGCGATGGATGCGGTCGCGACGAGCGCTACGCGAGAGGACGGCCCGGCGCGTCCCCCGCTACCCGAACTCGCCGGGGAACCGGTGAGCGGGGACGAACGCGACTGGCCCGGTCAGCTCCTTCGAACCCTGCGCTGCGGATCCGATGAGGCCGCTCCGCGACTGCACACCACGCTGACCTGCAACGTCAGGAAGCAGCGTCCGGTCCTCTTCCTGCCGCCCGAGATGAGCGCCCTGCAGCCTCGCAGCCTCGCCTGGCTGCGCGCCTTCGCGCGTCACCACGGTTTCGGTCTGGTCGAGGACCGTCGCAAGGCCGACGTTCGGCCGATCATCGAGCAGCGCAACCGGACGCCGAGCCCCCTCGCGCTCGGCCTCGGCCTCCTGCTCCAGCAGAGCGGCATGCCGGGCGGCGCGCGGACGCTGTCCCGCCCGCATCGCCTCGACGCCGAGAGCCTGCACATCGAACTCGACGAACTGGTGCGCATGGCGGCGAAGACCCGCGAGCGCAGCAAGCGCGTCGTCATGCTGCCCAACCGCCTGCTGGTCGAGATCACCGGCGAGGACACCCACCCGATCGTCGGTCGGGCGTGCCGGGCCGAGAGCACGGCGGGGCGGACGGTGCTGAGCCAGTTCGAATCGCCTGCCTTTCGCTGCGTCGGCTACTCCACGGGCAGTCAGTACGTCATGCACGTGTTCCTGGCCGGCGGGCCGAAGGCCTCGCCGGAACTGTGGACCAGACTGCACACCCTCACGCACACCGACTTCCGCTTCCGCCTGTTCCCCGCCGCGCGGGCCGCGAACGACTTCGGACTGTTCCACACCACGTTCTATTTCGACGTCGCCGGCGGAGAGCAGACGCCGTGGTGGCTGTCCGGGGAGGCGGAGGATCCGCGCCAGCGCCGCGCGAGCTGATTCGTGCCGTTTCGGCTGCCTGTGGTCAAATGCGCCTCAGGCACCGCAACGGACGGAATCGAAGGGCGATGGGCGACGAACTCGAGATAGCGCTCGGCAAGGGCGAGCACCCGGTCGTGCTGCACGCCGGGCTCGTCAACCGGCACGGCATGATCGCCGGCGCCACCGGCACCGGCAAGACGATCAGCCTGCAGGTCATCGCCGAAGGCCTGTCGCGGATCGGGGTGCCGAGCTTCGTCACGGACGTGAAGGGAGATCTGTCGGGTATCTCCCAGGCCGGCAGCCCGCATCCGAAGATCGACGAACGGCTCGCGAAGATCGGCGCGATCGCCGAGGGTTTCGCGTTCGAGGCCAGCCCGACGGTGTTCTGGGATCTGCTCGGGGAGCGCGGTCATCCGATCCGCGCGACGATCACCGACATGGGACCCGCCCTGCTCGCCCGCCTGCTCGATCTGAACGAGACACAGGAAGGCATCCTCGCCATCGCGTTCCGCTTCGCCGACGACGAAGGGATGCTGATGCTGGACCTGAAGGACCTGCAGGGCACGCTGCGTTTCCTCGGCCAGAACGCAAAGGCCTTCCGTGACGAGTACGGCAACGTCTCGAGCGCGAGCGTCGGTGCCATCCAGCGGCGCCTGCTGGTGCTCGAGGACGAGGGTGCGGACGCCTTCTTCGGCGAACCCGAACTCGAACTCAGGGATCTGATGCGCACGACCTACGACGGTCGCGGCTTCGTCAACGTTCTCGACGCCCGCCACCTGATGCAGCAGCCGAGGCTGTACGCGACCTTCCTCCTCTGGCTGCTCTCGGAGCTGTTCGAGGAGCTGCCCGAGGTCGGCGATCTGGATCGTCCGAAGTTCGTGTTCTTCTTCGACGAGGCGCACCTCCTGTTCAAGGACGCGCCGAAGGCGCTCGTCGAGAAGATCGAGACCGTCGTCAAGCTCATCCGCTCGAAGGGCGTCGGCGTGTTCTTCGTCAGTCAGAATCCGCTCGACGTGCCGGACGAGGTGCTTGCCCAGCTCGGCAACCGGGTGCAGCACGCGCTTCGCGCCTTCACGCCGCGCGAGCAGAAGGCGGTGCGGGTCGCCGCCCAGACCATGCGCGAGAACCCCGCCTTCGACACCGAGGAGGCGATCGGGCAGCTCGGGGTCGGCGAGGCGCTGGTGACGGTGCTGCTGCCGGACGGCACACCGAGCATCGTCGAGCGCACGACGATGGCACCGCCGCGCTCGCGGATCGGTCAGACCAGCGACGAGGAGCGCGGCCGCGTGATCGCGCAGAGTCCGGTCGCCGGCGACTACGACGACGCCATCGATCGCGAATCGGCCTACGAGCATCTCGCCGCTCGCGTGGATCGCCAGACGAGGGAAGCCGAGATGGCCGAGCAGATGGCCGCGGCGGAGAAGACCCGACTCGCGAACGAGAAGGCGCGGGCGAAGACCGAACGCGCCGCCCGCGGGGGCGGCCGCCGCCGACAGTCCCTCGCCGAAGCGGCCACCAAGACCTTCGTGCGCTCGATCAGCTCGCGACTTGCCACCCGCGTGGTGCGAGGACTGCTCGGTGGCGTGAGACGTCTCTGACCGGTCGCTCGATCCCTGCGCCCGCTCGCGGCAGCGCCCGGTTCCTTCATGGCGTCGCCGTCCATCGACCTTCGAGGTACACCACCATGAGCCTGCTCCGGCTCACCGACATCTCCATCGCCTTCGGCGCGCGCGCGTTGCTCGATCGGGCGAACGTCTCGATCGAGCGCGGCGAACGCGTCGCGCTCGTCGGGCGCAACGGCGAGGGCAAGTCCACCCTGCTGAAGCTCGTGGCCGGCACCCAGCAGCCGGATTCCGGGGAGATCATCCGCGCGACCGGCGTCACGGTCGCCTCCCTGCCCCAGGCCGTCCCGGACGGTCTGTCGGGATCGATCTACACCGTCGTCGCGGCCGGCCTCGCCGAGACCGGACAGCTGCTCGCCGACTACCACGACACCACCGCGCGCCTGGTCGCCGGGGAGGACGTCGGCACGCGGCTCGGTCGCCTGCAGGATCGGATCGACGCGGTCGACGGCTGGTCGCTCGCCAACCACGTCGGCGAGACCCTGACCAAGCTCGGCCTCGACCCCGACACCGCTGTCGAGCCGCTGTCGGGCGGCATGAAGCGACGCGTGCTGCTCGCACGATCCCTGGTCGCCCGCCCCGACATCCTGCTCCTCGACGAGCCGACCAACCATCTCGACATCGGCGCGGTCGCCGAGCTCGAGAAGACGGTGCGCGAACTCCGCTGCGCCGTGCTGTTCGTCACCCACGATCGCGCCTTCCTCGACGCGGTCGCGACCCGCATCGTCGAGATCGATCGCGGACAGATCGCGGACTGGCCCGGCAATTACGCCCGTTTTCGCGAGCTGAAGGCCGAGGCATTGGCGGCCGAGGCCACCGCCTTCGCCGAGGCCGACAAGGAACTCGCCCGCGAGGAAGTCTGGATTCGCCAGGGCATCAAGGCCCGCCGTACCCGCAACGAAGGCCGGGTGCGCGCGCTCGAGAAGCTCCGTGACGTGCGGCGGGCGCGTCGCGACGTGCAAGGGACCGCGCGCCTGACCGGCAACATCGCCGAACGCTCGGGCAAGCGTGTGCTCGAGAGCGACGGCATCGGTTTCGCGGCCGACGGACGCACCATCGTCGCGCCGATCGAGCTGTCGCTGGTGCGGGGCGATCGGCTCGGGATCGTCGGACCGAACGGCTGCGGCAAGTCGACGCTGGTCAAGCTGCTGCTCGGCGAACTCGAACCGACGGCGGGCAGCGTGCGTCACGGCACCCGGCTCGAGATCGCCTATCTCGATCAGTACCGCCACATCCTCGACAAGACGAAGTCGGCCGCCGAGAACGTCTCCGAAGGGCGCGACATGGTGACCGTCAACGGCGCGGACCGTCACATCATGAGCTACCTGCAGGACTTCCTGTTCGATCCCGCCCGGGCGCGTGCACCGATCACGGCACTGTCCGGCGGCGAGCTCGGTCGCCTCGTGCTCGCCCGCCTGTTCGCCACGCCCTCGAACGTCCTGGTACTCGACGAGCCGAGCAACGACCTGGACGTCGAGACGCTCGAGCTGCTCGAGCACATGCTCGGTGAATACCCCGGCACCGTCGTGCTCATCAGTCACGACCGGGCGCTGCTCGAGAACGTCGTGACGCGCACGCTCGTCTACCAGCAGGGCGGTCGGTTCGTCGAGATCGCCGGTGGCTGGGAGGACTTCGAGCGCGAGCGGCGCGAGTCCGGCAAGTACCTCGACCCCTTCGCCCCCGACGCCGTGTCGAGCGCGCCGGACGCCCCCGACGGCGCGGGCGTGGCGGGCGAAGGAAGCGAGGCTGGCAAGGGTGCAGCCGACCACGGGGGCGCGAACGGCAACACGGCTGCAGCACCGGGCGGCGCGAAGGCGCCGGCCGTCAAGCTGAGCTACAAGCTCGCGAGGGAACTCGAGCAGCTGCCTGACGAGATCGCGAAGGACGAGGCGGAGATCGAGTCGCTGAACGCGTCGATGATCGAGACCGGCTTCTTCGACGACGAGATCCGCGCGAAGACTGCGGTGGATCGGGTCTCGGCGCTGCAGGAGGCGCTGAAGGGCAAGTACGCGCGCTGGGATGAACTCGAGTCGATGGCGAACGGCTGACGCGTCGACCGCGAACGACGGCATCGGGTGACGATCGCGACCGGCCGCGCGAGCGTAGGGTGACTAGGCCGCGGCTCGCCGGTAGGTGCGCACCAGCACGTCGATCGTCAGCGGCCCGCCGTCCATCTGCGCGACGGACTGTCGGGCGTCGCCGCTTGCGCGGTGCCCATGCGGTGTCATCGCGAGCACGTCCCCGAGCGACGCTGCCGACACGCTCGGGCTCGTCCACTCGACGCGTCGCGACTCGACGCGCTCGTACCCGGCGGACAGCGCGGCGGCATCGGACGGCGCGTCGTGCGTGTCGACGCGTGCGTAGATCGCCTCCCGCAACTCGATCAGGTGGCGCGGGCCGGCATCGACCACGACGACACGCTGCCCCGCCGTCTGCAGCCCCGCCCACGGGACCCAGGTCTCGAACCCGAACAGGCTGGTGATCACGGCGCAACGACCGGCGAGCACCGGCAGGCGCTTGTTGTTGGCGACGGCCCAGCCGGCCACGTCGCCGTGCCGCCGCGCGGCGGCGAAGATCGCGTGCCGGGAGATATCGACGCCGAGCACGGCCACGCCGGCCACGGCGAGACGCTCGGCGAGTCGGCGCGTGTGATACCCGTCGCCGCAGCCGACGTCGACGAGCAGGGGTGCCTCGCCCATGGCAGCGTCGAACCCGCCGGGGCCGACCACCGCGTCCATGACCGCGTCCGTCACTGGGTCGAACAGTCCGGTCTCGAGCACGCGACGCCGGCTGTCGACCATCGCACGATCGTCGCCGGGGTCCTTCGACGGCTTGAACTGCACGGGCAGGAGATTCACGTGACCGTGGCGAGAGACGTCGTAGGCGTGGCCCTTCTCGCAGGCGAGCGACGACGCCCGCCCGTGCAGCGCCAGCCCGTCGATCGGGCAGGCGAGCGCCAGACGCCGCAGTGCATCGCTCACGCCGGCACCGTCACGGCGGTTCATGCGCTACGACGACCGGGCGCGTTCGCGCTCCCAGGCGGCGAACAGCTCGGTCACGAGCACGTCGTCGATCCTCATGCCTTCCACCGAGGCGCGGGCGATGCGCAGCCCGGACAGGTTCGCGTTCTCGATCGTGACGTCGGACAGGTTCACGTTGTCGAAGGCCGTTCCCGCGAGGTTCACGTTGCCGAAGCGGGCGCCGGCCAGACTCACGTCGTCGAACACGGCGCTCGCGAGGTTCGTGTCGGTGAACGTCGCACCTTCCAGTACCGCGTGGAACCGGGCCTCGGTCAGGTCGACGCCATCGAAGGCCACGCGGCTCATGTTCGCTCGACGGTAGGTGGTGCCGCTGAGGTTCTCTCCGTCGAACGGGTTGGCCTTGTCTGTCATGGGTTCACCGCTCCGGTGGTCTGGGTCGTCAGTGTCGTCCCGACGTGGCGACGACGAGTCGCAGTGACCTCCCCGTCATGTCGGGTGGCTGCTCGAGCCCCATCAGCTCGAGCAGCGTCGGCGCGATGGAGGTCAGCGCGTGCCCGGTGCCGAGCGCGCTCGGCTCGCTGTCGTGGACGGCGCAGGCGACCGGGAAGGTCGTGTGCTGGGTATGCGGTGCGCCCGTCAGCGGATCGAGCAGCAGGTCGCAGTTGCCGTGATCGGCGGTCAGCACGATCGAGAAGTCGTGCGAGACGGCCATGTCCCAGAGCTCGCCGACCATCGTGTCGACCGTCTCGACCGCAGCGATGACGGCCTCTCGAACGCCGGTGTGTCCGACCATGTCGCCGTTCGCGAGGTTGATCACGACGAGCCCGAATTCGCCGCCGCGGATGCCGTCCAGCACGGCATCGGTGACCCCGCGCGCGCTCATCTCGGGCTGCAGGTCGTAGGTCGCGACCTTGGGGGAATCCACGAGCCGCCGCTCCTCGCCCGCGAACGGTTCGTCTCGCCCGCCGTTGAAGAAGAACGTGACGTGCGGAAACTTCTCCGTCTCGGCGCTCCGCAGCTGGCGGATGCCCGCGGCGTCCACCACCGCGCCGAGCGTCTGCCCGGGCTCGTCTCGCTCGAACGCGAACGCGAAGGTGTAGTCGCTGCGATACCGCGTCATCGTGGTCAGCGCGAGGCGCGGCGCGCCCTGCCGCTCGAAGCCCGGGAAGGCGTCCCCGGCGGACAGCGCCTCGGCGAGCTCGCGCGGGCGATCGTTGCGGAAGTTGAAGAAGATCGCCTCGTCGCCCGCCTCGGTGCGCTCGTGCGCGTCGAGCACCGTCGGCGAGATGAACTCGTCGCTCTCGCCGGCGTCGCGCGCCATCGCGATCGCGGCAGTGGCGTCGCTTGCCACACGCCCCTCACCCAGCACGAGCGCCCGCCAGGCCTGCTCGATGCGCTCCCAGCGATGGTCGCGATCGAGCGCGAAGTAGCGGCCCGACACCGACGCGACGGCACCGCCCGCTTCGGCCAGCGCGGTCTCCACCACCGGCAGGTACGACCCGGCAATCGTCGGCGCCGTGTCACGCCCGTCGGTGATCATGTGCAGGAGCGGTCGTGCGCCGACCCGTCGACACAGCTCGACGAGCGCCACGAGATGATCGACGTGCGAGTGCACGCCGCCGTCCGAGACCAGACCGATCAGGTGCACGGGGCGTCCGGCGGCGTTCGCCCGGGACACCGCACCCAGGAGCGCCGCGTTCTCGAAGAACGTGCCGTCATCGATGGCATCCCCGATCTTGACGAGGTCCTGCTTGAGCACCGCGCCCGCGCCGAGCGTGAGGTGCCCGACTTCCGAGTTCCCCATCTGCCCGTCCGGCAGACCCACCGCCCGGCCCGACGCCTCGATCACCGTCGTGGGCGTGCTTGAAAAGATGCGGTCGAGCTGCGGGGTCCGCGCGAGCGCGACGGCGTTGTCGAGCTTCGACGGGTTGAGGCCGACACCGTCCATGATGATCAGCATCGCCTTTCGACGAGGCGGCATGCGCGATCCGGACAGCGGCGTCGCGGGGCGCACCGCGTCGATCGGTCGATCGGCCTCGGGGGACGTCGGCATGGCAGGGGCTCTCGGTCAGGCACGAGGACAACGTCGGGGATGCTCCGCCGGGCGTTCAGGGCCCCGGGTCGTTCTCGTTCGAATCGGTCATCGAATTGCGGGTCGCCCCCGGTGCCAGCGGCCCGGCGCCCGCGCCGACGGATCGCGCGGCCGCCGCGAGGTCGTCCGATCGCGCGGCCTCCTCGTCCAGGTCCGCAGTCGACTCCGCGTCGTGCAGGCTGTCGCGCGCCTTGCCAGCCGCCGTGATCCGGTCCTTGTAAAGGCTCGAGAACACGATGCCGACTTCGTAGAGCAACCACATCGGCACCGCGAGCAGGGTCTGGGAAATGATGTCCGGCGGCGTCAGGAACATGCCGATGATGAAGGCGGCCACGAACACGTAGGGGCGAATCTTCTTGAGCTGCTCGGGCGTCGTCATGCCCGTCGCGACGACCAGCACGGTGGCGACCGGAACCTCGAAGGCGATCCCGAAGGCGAAGAACAACGTGATGACGAAGTCGAGGTAGCGTCCGATGTCGGTACTGACCTCGACGCCCTCGGGCGCCACGCCCGTGAAGAAGCCGAACACGAGCGGAAAGACGACGTAGTAGGCGAAGGCCACGCCGAGATAGAACAGCAGAGTGCTCGAGACGAGCATCGGCATCACCAGGCTCTTCTCGTGCGTGTACAGGCCAGGCGCGACGAAGGCCCACACCTGATAGAGGATGTAGGGCACGGCCAGGAACACGCACAGCATCAACGTGAGCTTGAACGGGATGAAGAACGGGGCCGCCACGTCGATCGCGATCATGTTGCTGTTGGGCAGGTGCGCCATCAGCGGCGCGGCGAGCCAGGTGTAGATCTCGTCCGAGAACGAGAACAGCACGAGAAACAGCACGGCGACCGAGAGCATCGCCTTCATCAGCCGGTCGCGCAGCTCGACGAGATGGGAGAGGAAGCCCTGTTCTTCCTCGACGTGCGCGTCGCCGCTGGCCATCGTCAGCTGCCCGGCCGGCCGACGGTCACGCCCGCGTCGTCGGTCGGCGTCGGCTCGTTCGCCGCACCGCTGGTATCGCCGACCTGCTGGCCGTCTACCTGCCCGCTGGCGTGGCCTTCCGATCGAGCCGTGGCGCCCGCCGTCGACCCCGCCGTCGCCCCCTCGGTCGAGTCAGTCTTCGTGCCGGCCTTCGACCCCTCGGTCGAGTCAGCCTTCGTGCCGGCCTTCGATCTCGCCGTCGAGCCACCCGTCGGGGCAGCTGCCGGGGCGCCACTGCCGATCCTGGCGCCGATGGCCTTGGCGGTCGCGTTCGCGCCGTCAGCGGGCGTCGCCGTCTCGCCGCCGTCGGAAAGCGCCGCGGCTTCCTCGATCTCGCCGAGCTTCTTGCGGGCGCTCCGCACCGCATCCCGGGTGGAGGACTCGAGGTCGCGTCGGGTGGATCCGACCGCCTTCCTGAGCTCGTCGATCTGCTCGCGCTGATCGCCGATCAGCTTCTTGAGTTCACCGCTGTCGAGCTCGTTGGCGATGTCGGTCTTCACGCCGCGCACGAAACGCTGCAGCTTGCCGACCCAGAGACCGACCGTACGCGCGACATCGGGCAGTCGCTCGGGCCCGATGACCACGAGCGCGACCACGCCGATCAGCAGGAGCTCGGTGAAACCGACGTCGAACACGGCAAGCGGCTGTCAGTACGAGAAGGTCGGTGCGATCAGGCCTGCTTGTGGTCGTCGCGTTCGCGCAGCGCGGCCGGATCGGTCGCCTTCGACACGACCTCGTCCTCGGCGGTCTCGAGACGTGCGGGCTCGCCGCCGGCCGCCGTCTCCTCGTCGTCCTTCACCGCCTGCTTGAAGCCCTTCACGGCACCGCCGAGATCGCCGCCGAGATTCTTCAGGCGCTTTGCGCCGAAGATCAGCACGACGATGACAAGGATGATCAGTAGCTGGGGGACGCTCGGCATCATGCGGTCGATTCTCCACGGGTGACGTCGCCCGGCGCATCGACGTGGGCGTCGGCCGGGACGGCATCGCGGGGTTGGACGTCGCGAGAGGCCTTCTCCGCGTGACCGGAGAGCCCTTCGCGACGCGCGAGTTCGCCCAGTATGTCATCGGGACCGAGTCCCCGGTAGCTCAGCAGCACCAACATGTGAAACCAGACGTCCGCCGCCTCGGCCACCAGATGGGCGTCGTCGTCGTCCTTGCCGGCGAGGATGAACTCGACCGCCTCCTCCCCGACCTTCTTCAACATGGTGTCGGGACCGCGATCGAACAGGCTCGCGGCGTAGGACGAGGCCGGGTCCGCGCCGCGCCGAGTGTCCAGTGTCGCGGCCAGCCGTGCGAGGACACCGTCGGCAGCGTCGGCAGCGTCGCTCACGACGCACCTGCCGGGCCGTCATCGACCGTGCCGTAGATCGATTCCGGGGATTTCACGACCGGCTCGACACTCGTCCACTCGCCGTTGCCCATGTCGAGCTCGCGATAGAAGCAGTGCTCGCGCCCGGTGTGGCAGGCGATGCCGCCGATCTGCTCGACGCGCATCAGGATCACGTCTCCGTCGCAGTCGAGCCGGAGGCCGCGGACATGCTGCACGTGACCGGATTGCTCACCCTTGCGCCAAAGCCGCTGGCGAGAGCGGGAGTAATAGACGGCACGGCCGCTCTCGACGGTCTCGGTGAGCGCCTCGCGGTTCATCCAGGCGACCATCAGCACCCGTGACGATTGCGCGTCCTGCGCGATCACGGGCACGAGGCCGGACTCGTTGAAGGCGATGTCATCGAGCATGAGGCACGGCCGGACGGGAGTGGCGCGGAGCTGGCACGCGATGCTAGCACGCGCCTGCCACGGTCTCGTGGAGGCGCTGACAGACGGCAGGAGTCGTCGTCCGTCGTTCCCTCGTCAGCCACGTGCCGACACGCGTCGTCCGGAAGCGTCGAGCGTCAGACCGTACGCACCTCGACGCCACGCTCGGCCATGTAGGCCTTCGCCTCGCCGACACTGTGCTGGCCGAAGTGGAAGATGCTCGCCGCGAGTACCGCGTCCGCACCGCCGACCACGACGCCGTCGACGAGATGCTGCAGGTTGCCGACGCCGCCCGAGGCGATGACCGGAATCGACACCGCATCGCTGACCGCCCGCACCATGCGCAGATCGAACCCGGACCTGGTGCCGTCGCGATCCATGCTCGTCAGCAGGATCTCCCCGGCCCCGTGGTCGGCCATCCGCGCGGCCCACTCGAGCGCGTCGAGCCCGGTCTCCCGACGACCGCCGTGGGTGAACACTTCCCAGCGCGGTTCGGCGTCCGGTGCGTCGGTGCCGGGGCCGGCCACCGCCTTGGCGTCGAGCGCGACGACGATGCACTGCGCGCCGACCCTGTCGGTCGCGCGGCGCACGAGATCCGGATCGGTAACGGCGGCGGTGTTGATGCCGACCTTGTCCGCACCCGCGTTCAGGAGGCGTCGCACGTCCTCGACCGCGCGCACCCCGCCCCCGACCGTGAGAGGGATGAAGACGTCTGACGCGACGCGCTCGATGACGTCGAGGATCAGCCCGCGGTCGTCGGAACTCGCGGTGATATCGAGGAAGGTGATCTCGTCGGCACCCTCGGCGTCGTAGCGGCGCGCGACGTCGACCGGGTCGCCCGCATCGCGGATGTCGACGAACCTGACCCCCTTGACCACCCGACCGGCATCGACGTCGAGACAGGGAATGATGCGGCGCGCGAGCCCCATGCTCAGCCGATCCCGCCGGCGAAGGTGTCGCCGAGTGCCTGGGCGGCGGTCAGTTCGATCGTGCCCTCGTAGATCGCGCGCCCGACGATGGCGCCGGCGATCGGACGTCCGGGCACTGCCCCGAGCGCCTGGACGTCGGCGAGCGTCGCGACGCCGCCGGAGGCGATCACCGGAATGTCGACCGCATCGGCCAGTTCCGCCGTCGCCGCCACGTTCACCCCCTGCATCATCCCGTCACGGGCGATGTCGGTGTAGACGATCGCGGCCACGCCGCTGTCGGCGAACCGCAGGGCCAGGTCGACCGCCCGCGTCGCCGAGGTCTCGGCCCAGCCGTCGATCGCGACGAGCCCGTCCTTGGCGTCGAGCCCGACGATGACGTGATCGGGGTGGCGCGTGCAGAGTCGCGTGACGAAGTCGGGCTCTCTGACGGCCAGCGTGCCGACGATGAGCCAGCGCACCCCCGCCTCGACGTAGGCGTCGGCGATGGCCTCGCTGCGAATGCCGCCGCCGATCTGCACCGGCACGTCGCCCGCGCCCGCGACGATCCGGCGCACGAGGTCCGCGTTCTTCGGCTCGCCCGCGAATGCGCCGTCGAGATCGACGAGGTGCAGCCGGCGGGCGCCCTCGGCAAGCCAGCGATCGGCGACCTCGGTCGGGTCGTCCGCGAACACCGTGTCGTCCTCCATGCGCCCCTGACGCAGGCGCACGCAGCGGCCGTCCTTCAGATCGATGGCGGGGATGATCAGCATGATGACGTCTTCCCGTCCCAGCCGACGAAGTTGGCCAGCAGACGCAAGCCGTCGGCGGCCGACTTCTCGGGGTGGAACTGACAGGCGAAGAAGCCCGGGTAGGCGATCGCCACGGCGAACTCGCGACCGTAGTCGCAGGTGCCGACCGTGATGGCGGCGTCGTCCGGCTCGCACAGGTAACTGTGCGCGAAATAGAAACGCGCCCCGTCGTGGATGCGGTTCCAGAGCGGGTGCTCGCCACGCTGGCGCACCGGACTCCAACCCATGTGCGGCACCTTCAGGCGCACGCCGTCCGCGTCGAGCAGGGGGTCGGCGAAGCGTCTGACGTTGCCTGGCACCACGCCGAGACACGATATGCCGCCGTTCTCGTCGCTGTGCCCGAGCAGGACCTGCAGGCCCATGCAGATGCCGAGAAAGGGGCGCGTGTCCACCGTCTCGAGCACCGTCCGACCGAGGCCGCTCTCGTGCAGGGCGGCCATGCAGTCTCGCGCCGCGCCCTGTCCGGGGCAGACGATGCGATCGGCGGAGGCGATGACGTCGGCGTCTGCGCTGACCAGCACCTCGTCGTCCGGCGCGACGCGCTCGATCGCCTTGGAGACCGAGCGGAGATTGCCCATGCCGTAGTCGATGACGGCGATCCGTTGCACCGCGAGGCCCTCAGCGACGCGCGCGCACGGCACGGCTCACCGCGACGCGGGAGGGCCCGACGAGCGCCGTCACAGGGTGCCCTTGGTCGAGGGCATCGCATCGGCGGCGCGCTCGTCGACCGCGCAGGCGACCCGGAGCGCGCGGCCGAAGGCCTTGAACAGCGTCTCGATGCGGTGGTGATCGTTGTCGCCGTGCAGCGTGTCCATGTGCAGCGTCGCGCGCGCGTGACTGGCGAAGCCCTGGAAGAACTCGCGGGTAAGGTCGGTATCGAAGGTGCCGACGCGCGGGCGCCGGAAGTCGGCCCGGAAATGCAGACCCGGCCGGCCCGAGAAATCGATCACGACGCGCGACAGCGCCTCGTCCAGCGGCACGTAGGCATGCCCGTAACGTTGGATGCCACGCCGCTCGCCGAGCGCCTCGGCGAAGGCCTGCCCGAGCGCGATGCCGATGTCCTCGACGCTGTGATGATCGTCGATGTGCGTGTCGCCATCGCAGTCGACGTCGATGTCGAACAGCCCGTGACGGGCAATCTGGTCGAGCATGTGGTCGAGGAAGGGCACGCCCGAGGCGCGCGTGCCGGCGCCCGTGCCGTCGAGATGGACGGCGACCGTGATGCGCGTCTCCAGGGTGTTCCGCGTGACGCTCGCTCGCCGCTCTGTCACCACCCTGCCCCCGCCGCCGGAAAGAGCGGCAGGATACACGCGTCGCGCCGGGGAGGTGCCGCCCGGGCCTCGCGCACGCGCTGCCGCGACGCGATCACGCCCCGTCGTCCCGAGCACGCCGCGGCCTGCGCCGCCGGGGTAGGAATTCTCCGACCCGACAAGCCGGGAACTCCGACCCGCAACCGCGACCTGGCCGAGAGTTCCTGCCGCAGCACCCGCGCAGACTGCGTCGGGCGGTCAGGGCAGACCGCCGCCAGGGACGGGGCACGGACGACGCACGACGCTCAGGAGGGCGATGGCCAAGGACGGCGCGTGACGGCAGGGAGGCCACGGCTCACGGACGAACCGGAAGGTGCGTGACCGCACCAGGGAGGGTGCCGGTCGGCAGGGATGCCACATGCCCATGAGGGGTCAGAGGGACGATGGCCGCACCACGGACGGTGTCGGTCGACACGGATGTCCAGGCCCAGGACGGGCGGGTTCGCCCCGGCGTCTCCGGCATCGGCACGCTCAGCATTGCACCCACGGCAAGCCCGCGAAGCGCCAGCCGGCGATCGTGTTGCGGTGATGGTCGTCGTCCAGCGGACCCTCGAATCCGCCGTCGACGATGTGCACGACGCGGAGTCCGGCCTCGATCAGCGCCTCGGCCGCGTCCCGCGAGCGGTTGCCGCTTCGGCAGATCAGCACCAGTGGCGCCCGTCCGGCTCGACGGGTGCGTCCCAGCATGAGCTTCCGGACCTCGGCCACGAAGCGGGTGTTGACGGTCCAGTCGGGCGCGTCGATCCACGGCACGTTCACCGCACCGGCCGGGTGCCCGATCATCAGGTATTCCATGTCCGATCGGACGTCGATGAACAGCAGCCCGGGGTCAGCCTGCCGCATCGCCTCGACCTCGAGCGGTTGCAGGACGCCCGGTTCCACCTTTGCCATGTTGCCCTCGCTCGGCGCCCCGCCCCGTGCGGGCGACCGATTCTAGTACGCTCCGGGCTTTTCCGACGGTCGGAAGCATGCTCTCGAGGCTGGTCAACCGGACGGCCGCGATCCTCGCCTGGCTCCCGTTGCGCGCGAACCAGGCGCTCGGCGCGACCCTGGGCGAGATCGCCTGGTTCGCGCGCACGCGCGCCCGTCGTGTCACCGAGATCAACCTCGCGATCTGCGTGCCCGATCTTTCCGAGGCGCAGCGACGGCGCATCGCCCGGCAGAGCCTGCGCGAGACCGGGAAGACGCTGACCGAGTCCCCGTGGTTCTGGGGCCGACCGCGGGCCGTCGTCGACGCGCAGATCGTCGAGACGCGTGGCGGCGAGCTGCTCGAGCGCGCGCGCGCGGCCGGGCGGGGCGTGCTCGCGGTCACCCCCCACCTCGGCAGCTGGGAACTCTGCAACCTGCCCTTCAGCGCCACCGGCGACCTCACCTACCTCTACCGCCCGCCGCGCAATGCCGTCATGGAACCGATGCTGCTCGCGGGCCGCGCGCACCTCGGGGGCCGCCCGGCCCGCCTCGACCCGGCCGGCATCCGCACGGTCATCCGCGAGCTTCGGAACGACGGCACCGTCGGCGTGCTGCCGGACCAGGAGCCGGACGCGGGCAACGGCGTGTTCGCGCCCTTCTTCGGCGAACCCGCACTGACGATGACCTTGCTGGCGAAGCTTGCCGCTCGGACCGACCCGACCGTGCTGTTCGTCGTCGCCGAGCGCCTGTCGCGTGCGCGCGGGTGGCGTGTGCACTTCCTCGAGGCCGATCCCGGCATCGGCGATGCCGACCGGACGCGCGCCGCCGCCGCGCTGAACCGGAGCGTCGAACGCTGCATCGCCCTGTGCCCCGAGCAGTACCTCTGGAGCTACCGTCGGTTCCGCGAGCGCCCGACCGGTGAGCGTCGCACGTACCGCTAGACGCTCCCCGCAGGCGTCCGACGAGTTCTGGTGCTCGCGCGAGGGCAAGGACGGCACTCCGGCTTGCGAATCGGGACGTCGGACCGTACGCTTCGGTTGCTCGTCGGGTTCGCCCGGCGAACGTCAGACGATGACTCATCGGGGTGCCGAAAGGCTGAGAGTCCGACGCGGAAGCGACCCGCGAGCCGGACAACCCGTCGAACCTGAACCGGTTAGGACCGGCGGAGGGACTTGAGTCCGGCATACGCCGTTCGGTCATCGCCGCGAAACCTTCCGGAGATGTCCATGACCCTGCCCGTATCGCCGCACCCGACCCTGATCCGCCCCGCCCTCGTTGCCGCGCTGCTCGCGTGCGCCCTCGGCCCGAGCGTCGCCGGCGCCGACGCGCGCTCGCTCACCGTCTACACCTACGAGTCCTTCGTGTCCGAGTGGGGACCGGGACTGACCATCAAGACGGCCTTCGAAGCCGAGTGCGGCGACTGCACGGTCGAGTTCGTGCCGCTCGACAGTTCGGCCGGCATTCTCAACCGCGTGCAGCTCGAGGGGAAGAACACGCGCGCCGACGTCGTCCTCGGGCTGGACACGAACCTGATGGCGATCGCCGAGGACACCGGCCTGCTCGCCCCGTCCGAGGTCGACACCACCGAGCTCGTGCTGCCGATCGACTGGACGTCCGACGTGTTCGTGCCGTACGACTTCGGGTTCTTCGCCTTCGTCTACGACACCGAGGCGCTGGCGACGCCGCCGACGAGCTTCGAGGCGCTGCTCGACGCCCCGGAGGACGTGCGCATCATCATTCAGGACCCGCGCACGAGCACGCCGGGGCTCGGCCTGCTGCTCTGGATCAAGGCGGTCTACGGCGACGAGGCCGATGCCGTCTGGGAGAAGCTGCAGCCACGCATCGTCACGGTCACCAAGGGCTGGAGCGAAGCCTACTTCTCGCTGTTCCTGAACGGCGAGGCGCCCATGGTGCTCAGCTACAGCACGTCGCCCGGCTATCACATGGCGGTCGACGAGACCGATCGCTGGCAGGCGGCGGCGTTCGACGACGGTCACTACCTGCAGGTCGAGGTGGCCGCGGCGTTGAAGGACTCCCCGAACCTCGCGCTCGCCCGCGAGTTCCTCGCCTTCCTGCCGACGCCCCCCGCCCAGACCGCCATCCCGCTCGGCAACGTCATGTACCCGGTGGTCGATCTCGGCGACGACATGCCGGAGGCCTTCGAGCGGTTGATCGAGCCGGCGAGCGTGCTGCTGCTCTCGCCGGACGTCGTGCGCGACGAGCGCGAGGGCTGGATCGACGAATGGCTCGACGCCTCCACCCGCTGATCGCGAAGGTGTCGTCCCGGCCCGAGGCGCGCGCGCCGTCGCCGGGCCTGCCCTGGTGGCTGGGGGGTGCCTGCGCGCTCGCCGTGGTGCTGGCGCTGACGGCCCTGCCGCTCGGCGCGATGCTGGTGGAGGCCGGCACGCTCGACCCGGGGGCGCTCTTCGCCGACCCCTGGGTCGCTCGCGTCATCCGCTTCAGCCTGTTTCAGGCGACGCTGTCCACCGTGCTCGCAGTGGCCCTCGCCCTGCCGGTCGCGCTCGCGCTCGCGCACGAGCCACGCTTTCCGGGTCGCGGCGCGCTGGTCACGCTGTTCAGCCTCTCCCTCGTCATCCCGACCATCGTCGCGATCTTCGGCATCGTCGCGGTCTACGGACGGAGCGGCTGGCTGAACGGTGCACTCGCGAACGTCGGCATGGCACCGCTGCCGCTCTATGGCCTGCCCGGGATACTCGTCGCGCACGTCTTCTTCAACCTGCCCCTGGCCGCCCGCGTGATGCTGCAGAGCCTCGACGGCATCCCGGACAACCAGTGGCGACTCGCCGCGCAGCTCGGCATGGGGCCGCTCGCGCGCTTCCGCCTGATCGAATGGCCGAGCCTGCGTGCGCCGCTGATCGGCGCTGCGGTGCTGATCTTCACGCTGTGCTTCACCAGCTTCGCGATCGTCATGACGCTCGGCGGCGGCCCCCGCGCGACCACGATCGAGGTGGCGATCTACCAGGCGCTGCGCTTCGACTTCGACCTGCCGCTCGCGGTCGCACTCGCCTTGGTGCAACTCGTCATGTGCGCGCTGCTGATGATCGCCTCGACCTTCGCGCCGGGAGACGGCAGCCTGGGCTTCGCACCGACGGCGCAAGACGCGCGGGACGCGTACCCGATCGAAGGACGCGGCCTTCGCCAACGCCTGCGCACGTGGCTCGAACGACGGCACGCCCCGGATCGCGCGTGCTGGCGTCCGCGCGCCGGCATGGCCGTGCGGCTGTCGCGAGGGCTGATCATCGGCAGCGCGGCAGGCTTCGTGCTGCTGCCACTCGCCGCGCTGGTGATCGCCGCCTTCAACGGCAAGACCCTGTCGGTGCTCGGCGATCCGGCGACACTCGAGGCGGCGCGCAATACCGTGATCGCCGCGTTCGCGACGGCCGCTCTCGCGCTGGCCCTCGCGCTCGGACTGCTGTCAGCGACACGTCGTCTGCGCGTCCGTGCAAGGCGGGAACGAATCGGCCGATGGCTGCAGCTCTTCGGGAACGTCATTCTCGTGTTGCCGCCCGTGGTACTCGGGACCGGGTTGTTCCTGTTGCTTCGCCCCTGGGCGGACGTGTTCTCGATCGCCCTCGTTCTCGTGGTCGCGATCAACGCGCTGATGGCGCTGCCGTTCGTGCTGCGCGTGCTCGATGCGCCGATGATGCGCGTCGCGCGCCAGCACGATCGCCTGCTGCAGTCGCTCGGCATTCGCGGCTGGAACCGGTGGCGGTTGATCGACTGGCCCGTCCTGCGTCGACCGGTCGGGCTCGCCCTCGCGCTGGCCGCGACGCTGTCGGCGGGCGATCTCTCGGCGATCGCGCTGTTCGGCTCCGAACGCGTGCGAACGCTGCCGCTGCTGCTCTACCAGCGCATGGGCAGCTACCGGCTCGAGGAAGCGGCGGTCACCGCCGGACTGCTGCTGCTGCTGTGCCTGGTCCTGTTCGCCACCTTGCAGCGCCTCGTCGGGGAGGGTGTCCGTGCTCGAACTCGATGACGTGACGCTCGCGTTGGGCGAGGCCCGGTTCCGCTTCTCGCTCGCGCTCGGCGCCGACGCGGTCCATGTGCTGCTCGGGCGCAGCGGCTCGGGGAAGAGCACCCTCCTGAATCTCGTCGCGGGCTTCGCCGCACCCGACACGGGCGATATCCGATGGAACGGCGCGTCCCTGCTCGCGCTGGCGCCGGATCGCCGACCGGTGAATACCTTGTTTCAGCACCACAACCTGTTCGCCCACCTGAGCGTCGCGCAGAACGTCGGACTGGGCCTTCACCCGGGACTGAAGCTCACCGGCGCGCAACACGAGCAGGTGCGCGACGCGCTCGCGGCCGTGGGACTCGCCGCGCATGCGGACAAGCGTCCGCCGGCGTTGTCCGGCGGGGAGCAGCAGCGCGTCGGGCTCGCGCGCTGCCTGCTCCGAAGGAAACCGGTCCTGCTGATGGACGAGCCCTTCGGTGCGCTCGACGGTGCGACCCGGCAGGAGATGATCGCACTCACCCGCGACGTCACGGCCAGCTACTCGCCCTGCACGATCGTCGTCACGCACGATCCGGAGGACGCGGCCGGACTCGGCGCACGTGTACTGCGAATCGCCGACGGCCAGGTCCGGCCGGAGCCGTCCGCCTGACGTTCAGGTCGCGAACAGCTGCGCGTCGTCAGCGAAGGCCTTGAACTCGAGGGCGTTGCCGGCGGGATCGAGGAAGAACATGGTGCGCTGCTCGCCGGGCTGCCCGGCAAAGCGCGTTCGCGGACGGATCACCCAGCGGGTGCCGGGGTTGGCTTCCAGGCGCCCGCTCAATTCGTCGAACTGCGCGAGCGTGAGCACGACGCCGAAGTGCGGCACCGGCACGGCGTCGCCGTCGACGGCGTTCTCCGTCGCGACGGGACGCGTGTGTGCCGTGTCGAGATGCGCGACGATCTGGTGACCGAACAGGTCGTAGTCGATCCAGCGGCCAGCGTCCTCGCGCCCCTGCGGACAGGCGAGGACGGTGCCGTAGAACGCGCGAGCGGCCTCGAGGTCGTCGACCGGGAAGGCGAGATGGAACGGTCGGGTAGTGTTCATGTCGGGATGCTCGTATCGAGAGGATCGTCAGACCGCGACAGCCTGCGGTGCGCGTGCATGCTCGCGCAGCACATCGACGACGCGCGCGAGGTCCGTCCGCGACACGTCGCGATGGGTGACGAGGCGAACGGTGGCGGGCGACGCCGACAGCAGCACGCCTCGAGACTTCGCGAACGCGGCCAGGCCGTCGGTGGCGGCGCGCTCGACATCGAGCCAGACCATGTTCGTCTGCGTCCAGCCGGCACGGACGGAAAAGCCCTCGATGCCGGCCAGCTCGTCGGCGAGCCAGCGAGCGTTGTCGTGGTCCTGCCGAAGCGCCGGCACCGACTCGAGGGCGATCAGCGCCGCGGCGGCGACCACCCCGGCCTGTCGCATGCCGCCACCGGTGACCTTGCGCCAGCGACGCGCCTCGTCGATGAACCCGGCGGAGCCCGCCAGCACCGAACCGACCGGCGCGCCCAGGCCCTTCGACAGGCACAGCGACACGCTGTCGAACAGCACGCCCATCGGCGCCAGATCACAGCCGATCGCGACGGCGGCATTCGCCATGCGTGCCCCGTCGAGATGCAGGGCCAGCCCGCGCTCGCGAGTGAAGTCGCGCATGACGCTCATGCTCTCGAGGCTCTGCACACGACCGTGCTGCGAGTTCTCGAGGCAGACGAGCCGCGTGCGCGCGAAGTGCGGATCGATGTCCTTGACCACGGCCGCGACCGCCGCCACCGACAGGCCTCCGTGTTCGTCGAACGGGACCGTCTGGGGCTGGATGCCGCCGAGGGCGGCCGCTCCGCCCCCTTCGTACTTGAAGGTGTGGGCGTCACCGCCGACGATGTATTCGTCGCCGCGTCCGCAGTGAGTCAGCAACGCCACCAGGTTCGACTGCGTGCCGGTCGGCAGGAACAGCGCGGCCTCCTGGCCGAGGCGTTCGGCGGCGACGTCCTGCAGTCGATTGACGGTCGGGTCATCGCCGTAGACGTCGTCGCCGACGTCCGCCTCGGCCATCGCGCGGCGCATGCGGGCGTCCGGTCGCGTGACCGTGTCGCTGCGCACGTCGATGAATGTGTCGATCATGGTGACGCTCCGGCGTTTCCGGCACGGGTGGCAAGGGCGAGCAGGACACCGCCTGCGATGCTCACCGTCACGTGCGCGGCGACGGCGCGATTGCTCAGCCCGACCGTCGCGCCGGGCTCGAGCGTCGCATCGGACAGGGCGTAGTGCAAGCCGTCGGCAGTCACCCCATGGGCCGGACCGATCGGCAGCAGGCTGACGGTCTGTCCGGGCGTCGTCGGCAGGGTCAACGGCCGGTCCGGGGTGACCACGCTGGCCTCGACGGTCGCGTCGATCAGCCGGAGCCCGAACGGCCACGCACGGCTTGCCGGCAGCAGCCAGTTGAAAAGGAGGTGATCGGTACGACCACCGGACACGCCGGCCACGACCACCTCGTCGATCGGGCCGACGTGCCGCGTGTCGTCGGCGAGCGTGACGAGGGCGAGTTCGAGATCGCTCGCGTCCTTGTCGGCCGGAAACACCAGTCGCGGCACGTCGAGAAACGCCGGACTTGCCAGCAGCTCCGGCGAGACGCTGTCGAGATCGCCGATGATCAGGTCGGGGGCGAGCGAGGCGGCCATCGCGTGCTCGAGGCCGCGATCCACGCAGACGATGCGTGTGTCGTCGAGCGAGATGCCGTCCAGCACGAGCGGGTCGAAGTTTCCCCCCGCCAGCACCAGCGCGCGGCGCACGGCTACAGGCCACCGCCGTCGCGGACGAAGTCGTCGGCGAAGACGAGCGCACGCGTCAGCCCGACGAGCGTGGCCTCGAGCTGCTCGCCGGACGCGTCGTCGACGCTCTCCAGCACCTCGATGGCGAGCGTCCTGCCCGCGAGCATCAGTGGCAGCAGGGTCTTGTCCACGACGGCAGGCTCGTCGACGATCTGACGCGTGCCCGCCGCGTCCGCCCGGATGGTCGAACCGACGATGTCGCCGAGCGCCTCGGCATCGACGGTCCAGCGCAGTCGCGCCGGGGAGTCGACCTCGCGCGCGGCGAGGACCAGCTCGAGGGTGGTGCGCCCGGCGGCGCGCCGAAGGAGCCGCAGCGCGGACCCGCCGTCGCCCCCCCCCCCCGCCCCGAGCGCCGTCGACAGCAGGCAGACGCGATCGCCCGGGCGTTCGGTGCAGTCGGCCAGCCAGGCCCCGAAGTAGGCGAGCAGTTGCTGCTCGGGTTCGTCCTGGACCGGCGACGGGTCCGCCGCCGATGACGGGGCGTCTGCCTCGTTCGCGGCGGCGACAGGCATCCGGGGGACCCGCGCGTCTGCCGCGGCCGACGCGCTCGCCTCCGGCAGGGCGCAATCGGCCTCGCGCGGCACCCGGAGCGTGGTGATGGCCGTCGTGCGCACCACCCCGTCGTGTTCGTCCTGCGTCTGCGCGCCGACCTCGAGCTCGCCGCGGAGCGTCGCGAACAATCGCTGCCTGTCGTCGGTCGAGACCGCGAGGTATTGCTGCTGGAGCGCCCCGATCACGTCGGCTTCGCCCTCCACCCAGAACCGTTCTTCCGAGCCGCAAGGTCGGAATGTGTTTCGGTCGGCGCCGTACACGTAGTAGCCGCTCAGCACCGTGTTGGCGCTGTCGTTTCTCGCGATCAATCGCTGCAGCTCGATCATGCGCCGGATCGACATGGTCGCGAGGCAATCCTTGGCGATGAGTTCGGCCTCGTCGCGCGGCGAGGAGAACGCGAGGTACCAGAGGCAGTTGTCCCGGCGGTAGGCGGCAAAGCTCTGGCGCGACGTCTCGAAGGCCGCCCGGGCGTTGCTGTCGAGTTCCCGCTCGATGTAGGCGGTGACATCGGCGAGGTTCGCGTCCATGGCGCTCAGGTAGTCATCCAGGCAGCGGTGCATGTCGTCGAGCAGGGGGGAGCGGGCCGCGCAGCCGACGAGCACGCCGCCGTCGACATCCTGCGCGTGCACGCCCGGTGCCACGCCGAGCAAGCCACCGGCGAGCGCACTCGCGACGATGGCCGCCCCGGCCTTGACCCGTCGAACCCACCCGCTCCGACGCGCGGCGTCGCGCGTCACGTCGTTCCCGTCACCGTGCATCGTCATCGCTCGTCGAAAGTCTCTGGCGTGTCAAGGATCGTAGCGCGCTCGCCTGCGTCGAAAACCAGTCGTGGTCGACAGACGGGCAAGCGGTATGATGCTACCCCTCCCGAGCTGCCGATCCCGAACGCTGCCCGTGTCTTCACCTTCACCGTCATCAGGACGACGTCGCGGCGCCACGCTCGCCGTGTTCGGCTGGGCGCTGGTCTGGCTCGCCGGCACAACGGCCATCACCGGTTACAGCATGACGCGGCACGCACCGGCGCTGGAGCGCGCCATGCTCGACGAGGTGCAGGACGCCGTCGCGCCGATCGGCGATGCACCGATCATCGTGTCCGTGCGTGATCACGAGGCGACGCTCTCGGGCACGGTTGCCGACGCCAGCGAACGGGACGCGCTGCTCGCGGCCGCGGGCGGCGCCCTGGGCATCCGCAAGGTCGTCGATCGACTTGCGCTCCGCGACGCGGTCGACGCGCCGACCGAGGTTGCCGCGCTCGAGGCCGAGCGGACGGTCGAGCCGGATGCCGGGCCAGCTCCCGAGCCGACGGTAGACGCGACGGCCGAGATGGATGCCGAGCCGGCTCCCGAGCCGACGGCAGACGCGACAGCCGAGACGGATGCCGAGCCAGCTCCCGAGCCGACGGCAGACGCGACAGCCGAGCCGGATGCCGGGCCAGCTCCCGAGCCGACGGCAGACGCGACGGCCGAGCCGGGTGCCGGGCCGGCTCCCGAGCCGACGGCAGACGCGACGGCCGAGATGGATGCCGAGCCAGCTCCCGAGCCGACGGCAGACGCGACAGCCGAGTCGGATGCCGAGCCAGCTCCCGAGCCGACGGCAGACGCGACAGCCGAGTCGGATGCCGAGCCGGCTCCCGAGCCGACGGCAGACGCGACGGCCGAGCCGGATGCCGAGCCGGCTCCCGAGCCGACGGCAGACGCGACGGCCGAGCCAGATGCCGAGCCAGCTCCCGAGCCGACGGCAGACGCGACAGCCGAGTCGGATGCCGAGCCGGCTCCCGAGCCGACGGTATACGCGACGGCCGAGACGGATGCCGAGACGGATGCCGAGCCGGCTCCCGAGCCGACGGCAGACGCGACGGCCGAGACGGATGCCGAGCCAACGGCCGAAGCGATGGCCGAGCCGACAATGGAGCCGGATCCCGAGCCGGTGCCGGAAGCGACGGCCGAGCCAGCAGCCGAAGCGACAGCCGAGCCGAATCCCGAGCCGGCGGCCGAGCCTTCGGCAGAAGCGGCGGCCGAGCCGGATCCCGAACCGGCGGCCGAAGCGGCGGCCGAGCCGGATGTCGTCGGTGTCGCCGTCGAAGGAGATGGCGACGTCGCGAGCGACGTCGTCGAACTGCCGGACGAGAACGACGTGCCGAAGGCCATGGAGAGCGGGTCGCTGGCGCTCTCCGACGACACGCGACTTGCCGAACTCCCCCCTGAGTTTCTACCGGGCGACGACGAGACCGTCGACGTCGATGACTCGCTCGCGCTGCCGTCGCTGCGGCTCGACGTCGTCGACGGCGTGCTGAACATCGACGGCGTGTTGTCCGACCGGGACAACCCGGCGACGCTCCTCGACAGGGCGATGGAAGGCCTCGATCTGGACTACGCGTCCGAGGCGCTCGAGCTGGATGCCGGCGTCGCACGAGCCGACTGGCTGGATCCGCTGCTCGCGGTGTTGCCTGCCTTCCGGAACATCGACGAGCCCGGCATCGAGATCGGCGAACGCCGGATCACGCTGCGCGGCACGGCGCCCGACGCGGCGACGCGCGAACGCCTCGTCGAGGCCGTCGTCGAGCGACTGGGCGACTTCTCGCTCGTCGAGCGCCTGACGATTGCCGAAGCGCGGCCGACGCTGTCCGAGGGTGCCACCGACACGGCAGAGGCGACCGCCTCGCAGGCGAACTCGTCCGCGGCTGCGCTGCGCGCCGAGTACGACGCCTTGCCGAACGGCAGGATCCTGTTCCGATCGGGCAGCGCCAGGCTGACGCCGATCGGACGCGCGAGGGTCGACCGGATCGCCCGCGTGCTCGCGAAGCACCCCGATGTGCCGCTGGCCATCGAGGGCCATACCGACGGTCGCGGTTTGCGCGCGAACAATCTGCGCCTCAGCCAGAGGCGGGCGAACGCCGTGCGCGATCGACTCATGCAGCACGGCATCCCGCGTGAACGCCTGACCACCTACGGCTATGGCGAGGCTGTACCCATCGCAGACGACGCGACTGCCGAAGGCCGAGCCGCCAATCGGCGGATCGAATTCATCTACTGACACCGAGCGGAGCCGGGACATGCTGACACTGCGCGCGGAGATCGCCGCCTGCCTGGTCGCCGTCGGCCTGCTCGGACTCCTGAGTGGCTGGATGATGCAGCGCGCCCGTGCGGTGCGTCGACTGCGCGACACGGTCGCTGAGATCGAGTCGCGACACGCCGACATCCAGGACAACCTGCAGCGCGATGCCGACAATCTCGAGGAACGTCTCGAGGCGCTGGCGAACGAGACACGCACCCTGACCGAGGAGAACCGCACCCTCCGCGACCACTCCCGCGGCGGCGAGCAGACGCTGGACACGGCGCGCACGGAGGCCATCGAACTCAACCGACGCCAGATCGAGACCCAGGAGCGCTTGCAACGCATCATCCGGGAGCGGGATCGCGAGATCGCGGCGCTCCGCGGTGGCGGTCGATCGATCGCCGAGAGGCCGTCGGCGAACGACGAGCGCACCCCCCCGCTCGACGGCCTGGACGAGACGGTGCGCATCGACCCGGCCCTGCTGCCGACAGCGCTGGCTGCGCACGTCAACGGCGAGCGCGGCGGAGTGGCCACGCCGTCGGACGACACGTCGGCCGGGGCTACGGACGGACCACCCGACGACACGCTCGAGACCACCATCGACGTGACCTTCCTGGAGGCCGAGGAAGCCACGGTCGCGCTGGACGAGGAGACGCTTTCCCTGGTGCGGAGCCTGGGCCGCGGCAAACGCGAGCGCTGAGACGGGGCTGCGTCATGACGGGCGCCACAGCCACCCGGCTGGTCTACGTTCACGATCCGATGTGCAGCTGGTGCTGGGCCTTTCGTCCGGTCCTCGCCCGGGTGGTCGACGGCCTGCCCCCGGGTGTCGCCTGCGAGCGCCTGCTCGGTGGTCTGGCACCGGATGACGACGCTCCCATGCCGACGGAGATGCGTCGGGCGCTCGAGGGCACGTGGCGGCGGATCGAGACGCTCGTCCCCGGCACCCGCTTCGACTACACCTTCTGGCGCGACGCGGAACCACGGCGTTCGACCTTTCGTTCTTGCCGTGCCGTGATTGCCGCGCGCGAACAGGACGCGGCCCACGAGGTGCCGATGATCGAGGCTATCCAGCGGGCCTACTACCTCGAGGCGAGAAACCCGTCTGATCGCGACGTACTGATCGACCTCGCGAAATCGATCGGCGCGGACGCCGCACGATTCGCCGTCGCGCTGGACGATCCGCGCGTGCACGCCGCCCTCGCGACGGAACGCGAGCTGTCCGGCGCCCTCGGCGTGCAGGGGTTTCCGGGCCTGGTGCTCGTGACGGAAGCGGACGATGGGCGCGCCCGCGCGCAGCCGCTGGCCGTCGACTACCACGACGCGGACGTCGTCCTCGCGCGCCTCTCCGCGGCTCGCGCCGCCTGAGGCGAGGCCGCCAGCCGGATCGCCCGCCGGAACACCAGCTGCAAGAACGTCCGAACGGCGTGCCGTCACTCGTGCGCCGCGGCGGGCGGCACTCGATCACAGCTCCACACCGCCGTTTCCACGAATTCCCTCGTCCGGCCGTTAAGTGCCGAACGCCGACCAGGTCGAGGGGACGATGCCGGGCACGTATCGAGGAAGCGGGACGGGAACCCTGCGCGAGACGATCCGTCGCGCGAGCGGGACTGCGACCGGCCTGCCGGCCGCGTTCCTGTCCGCCACCCTGCTGATCGCCTGCGGTGGCGCGACCTCGCCCGACGCGCAGATCGGCCCGGACAGCACCGACAGCGCAGGGGCACCGGCCACCGGCGCCGCCCGGCCAGCCGGCACCGTCGTCACCGCTGCCGCGGCCCCCGCCTTGCCACCCTCCGAAGTGGCGAACGCCGCGCCCGATGAACCGCTCGGCCCACGGGACGCGTTCCGACTGGTCGAGCAGAGCACTTTCGGGGCGCGGCTCGAGGACATCGACACGGCCGGACGTCTCGGGGCGGGTGGCTGGATCGACGCTCAGATGACGACGCCCCCGACCTTCATGAGCGACGGTCTTGCCCGGTCGGCGCAGCCGGAGCGCTGGAACGAGTACGTCAACGTCTGGTGGCGGATGGCGATCGAGGCGGACGATCAGCTTCGTCAGCGCGTCGCCTTCGCACTGAGCCAGATCGTCGTGGTGTCCGGGGCCAACGGTCTTGCCGAACACCCCGAGGGCATGAGCGGCTGGTACGACCTCCTGCTGCGCCATGCCTTCGGCAACTACCGGGATCTGCTCGGCGAAGCCACGCTCAACCCGATGATGGGCGAATACCTGAGCATGAAGGGGAATCGCCGCGCCGACCCCGAAGAGAACATCCATCCCGACGAGAACTTCGCGCGCGAGCTCCTGCAGCTGTTCAGCATCGGACCGGTCCTGCTGAACCCCGACGGCAGCCCCATGGTCGACGGCGGCGGCGTGCCGCTGCCGAGCTACGACCAGCAGACGATCGAGCAATTCGCTCGGGCATTCACCGGCTGGCACTTCGCCGACGCCGACAACTTCCGCTGGCCGTCCGCGAGCACGCAGGACTTCGTGCGCCCGATGCAAGCCTGGCCCGAGTTCCACGACGCCGGCGCCAAGACGCTGCTCGGCGGCACGGTGCTGCCGGCGGGACAATCGGCCGAGGTCGATCTCGAGGCGGCCCTCGACAACGTGTTCGCCCACCCGAACGTCGGGCCCTTCGTCGTCCGGCAGCTGATCCAGCGGCTCGTCACGAGCAACCCCTCGCCGGATTACATCAGGGACGTCGTCGCCGTGTTCGATCGGAACGTCGCCGGCGAGCGCGGCAACCTGGCCAGCACCGTCAAGGCGATCCTCATGCACCGCGAGGCGCGCTCCGGACATCTGGACGCGCCCGACACCTTCGGCAAGGCCAAGGAACCGCTGATCCGCGTGACGCAGCTCTGGCGCGCCTTCGGCCCGGTGAAGATTCACCCCGAGTTCCACTACGCCTGGGTAAACGCGGAACTCGGACAGGGACCGCTCCAGTCGCCCTCGGTGTTCAACTTCTACCGACCCGACTTCAGCCAGCCGGGCCGCATCGGCGAACGTGGCCTGGTCTCCCCCGAGTTCGGCATCCTCGACGAGAGTTCGGTCGCCCTGGTCACGACGCGGCTGCTGGCAAACAGCCTGTGGTCGCACAACCACAAGGCCGACATCGACCCGAAGCGCATCTCCATCGCGATCGATCGGGAACTCGCGATCGAGCCGGACCCCGAGGCCCTGATCGATCACCTCGACCTGCTGCTGCTCGGCGGTCGCATGCCCGGCCCCTTGCGTGCCGAAGTGCGCGCCCTGATGAGTGCGCGCGACTACGACGGTGGCGCGGCGCAGCGCGTCGGCGAGGCGATCTTCCTGATCGCCACCTCACCCGAGGCCGCCGTCCAGATCTGATGGCTGTCCGTCGACTCGAACCCGGTATCTCACGATGACCTCGACCTTCGCACGACGTCGCTTTCTTCGCCTCGGCGGCGGTACCCTCGCCGGGGCGGGCCTTGCGCTTGGCGTGAACCCGATGCTGACCCTCGCACAGGCCGCCGACGGTCAGCTGGACGACGGCACGGACAGCGATTCCGCCGACTACCGGGCGCTCGTCTGCGTCTACCTCGAGGGCGGCTGCGACGGCTTCAGCCTGCTGGTGCCGACCGGTCCGGCGGAACACGGCGCCTACGCGCGCTCGCGCGGCGTGCTCGCCGTGCCCAACGACGGACGGCTACTGCCACTGGCCGATCCGAACGGCGCGGCGGTGGGACTGCACCCTTCGGCCGGGGCGCTCGCACCGCTCTACGCCGACGGCCGCCTCGCGATGATCGCGAATGTCGGCAACCTGGTCGAGCCGACGTCGCGCGAGCAGTACGAGGCGAGGAGCGTCGCGCTCCCCGCCCAGCTCTTTTCGCACAGCGACCAGTCGATACAGTGGCAGCAGCTGCAAGGGCGGGATCGCGCTCGCGATGGCTGGGGCGCGCTCGCCGCCGAGAGCCTCTCGGCGAGTCACCCACAGCGCGACTACCTGACTTCCATCTCGCTCGCGGGCGCGAACTACTGGCAGGCGGGCGAGGGCCTGCGCCCGTTCGCGATGAAGTCCTCGGGCGTGATCGCGCACGACGGCATGGATGCGAGCAGCAATTGGCAGCAACCCAGGCTCGAGGCCTTCCGGCGCGTGCTCGAGCAGGAACGGCGGCATGTCGTTACCGGGGCGTACAGCGATCTCCAGCAGCGCGCGATGCGCATCACCGGGGAACTCGGCGCCGTGCTCGAACAGGAAGAGGGCCGCATCGGCGAGCCACCGCTCGACAACCCGCTGGCCGCGAGCCTCGCGATGGTCGCCCGACTGATCGGGGCGCGCGGCAGTCTCGGCATGCGCCGACAGGTGTTCTACGTGAGCATGGGCGGCTTCGACGTCCACGACGCGCAGAACAAGGATCAACCCGAACTGTTCGCGCAGCTCGGCGACGCGCTGGCCTGGTTCCAGGGCGCTCTGGACGGGCTCGGCGAGTCGGACGCCGTCACGACCTTCACCGCTTCCGACTTCGGCCGCTCGCTGGGCGGCAACGGCGACGGCACCGACCACGGCTGGGGCAATCACCTGATGGCGATGGGCGGAGCGGTGGCCGGCGGGGCGATCCACGGTAACCTGCCGAGCCTCGAGCTCGGCGGCGCGGACTCGGTGAACAACGGGCGGGTGCTCCCGACGCTCGCGTCGGCGCAGTACGCGGCGACGTTGCTGCGATGGATGGGGCTCGACGAGCACCGGCTCGACAGCGTGTTGCCGACCCTCCGCAACTTCGCGCGACGCGACCTCGGCTTCATCGCCTGAGCGGTACGTCACACCCTTGCACCGGTGACACCGGACACCCTCGGGACGCAGGGCCACCGGATCACCGGTCTTCATTGACACTGCCACACAGGTAATGAGAATCTGCGTCTCATTACCGGAGCATTCGATGGTCGGTATGCATGGATCGGCACACGGTGCTTTCCCTCGCGCCCGACTCCGTCCATGGTTCTCGCAGCGTCCCTCCATCAGGAGCGCTCACGACACCCATTCCGGAGGAAATGCACCATGCAGAAGACCCTGCGCAACACGCTCGGCGCCACGTTCGCGCTGAGCCTGCTCACCACGGTCACCGCCCAGGCCGCCACGACGATTCAGGTCCAGTCTGTCCTGCCCGACAAGTCCGACGAGATCGTGATGGTCAAGGACTTCGCCGACACCGTCAGCGCGCTGACGGACGGCGAAGTCATCATCGAGGTGCTGCCGAACAATTCGGTCGTGCCCGCCACCGAGATCCTCGACGCGGTCGACAAGGGCCTGCTCGACGGCGGCTTCGCCTGGACCCACTACTGGTCCGGAAAGCACCCCGCAGCCATGCTGTTCGGCTCGCCGGTTGCCGGCGCCGGCGTCGGCATCGACAACATCGCCTTCCTGTCCTGGTTCCAGTACGGCGGCGGCCGCGAGCTGTACGACCGTCTCTGGGACGAGATGGGCGTCAACGTCCACGGCCTGATGCTCCAGCCGGTCGGCCCCGAGGCCCTCGGCTGGTTCAAGGAGCCGATCAACAGCATGGACGACTTCCGGAAGCTTCGCTTCCGCGCGCCTCCCGGCATCCCGGGCCAGACCTACAACGACATCGGCGTGGCCGCCGTGGCCATGGGTGGGGGCGATATCCTGCCCGCGCTGGAGAAGGGCACGATCGACGCCGCCGAGTGGTGCTGCCCGAAGCCCGACAGCGTGTTCGGCTTCCAGAAGGTGCTCAAGCACTACTACCTGCAGGGCCTCCACCAGGTGGTCGTGAACGCCGACATGTACATCAACGGTGACGTCTGGGACTCGCTCACGCCGCTCCAGCAGACCGCGATGAGCGTCGCAGCCGACGCCTCGCTCTCGAAGGCGATCAGCTACCGCATCTACGAGAACGGCAAGGCGCTCAAGAACCTCGTGGACAACGAAGGCGTCCAGCTGCACGACACCCCGGCCGACTACTTCCCGGCCTACATGGCGGCGGCCAATGCCTCGCTCGAGAAGAATGCGGCCGAGAACGAGTTCTTCGACGAGGTCTGGACCTCGATGAAGGAGTTCGCCGAGACCGCCGTGCCGTTCTGGGCCGGCGCCCAGACCTCGAACGCCGCACTGGGCAACGCGTACGCCGAATCCCTGAAGTAGGATTCGCTCGTTCGTCAGTCCACGGTCGGCACGGCATCGACCCCGGTCCGATACCGCGGCGCGACGAACGCGCCGCGGTCGAGCTACCGTTCCCCGCCCGATCCGATCGATCGACTCGACATCGGGCGGGAACCTCTCGCCGTTCCGACGTGCGGTTCGCTCTCGAGTGATCGCGTACCGCGGCCGCGACCGCTCTCCCCCCGCTCTCGCCCTCCACCCGCGAAGGACCTCCCGACATGGCCGAAGACGTCGACCCCGGCAAGCTCGAGATCGCCGACGAGCTGATCGCCGAGCGTCGCTCGGCCGCCCCCGGGCAATTGCCCGAGGACATGAACGGGTCGCACCGGAAGATCATCGGCTTCATCGATACCCTGAACGACCGGGTCGGGAGGATCGTCGCCTGGCTGATCGTGCCGCTCTGTCTCGCGATGGTCTACGAGGTCATCGTCCGCAAGTTCGGGACCTCGCCCGGCGCCTGGGTCGACGAGATCGTGCGGGTATTCACCGACCCCGAGGCGGCGAGCCAGCTGCAGCCCGCCCCGACGCTCTGGGCCTACGACGTCAGCCGCATGCTGTACGGCGCGCTGTTCATGCTCGGCGCGGGCTACGCGCTCGCCCGCGGCGTGCACATTCGCGCCGACTTCCTCTATCGCAACTGGTCGGCCCGCACCCAGGGCATCGTCGACCTGATCATGTACCTGACCTTCTACTTCGGCGGCATGTTCTGCCTCATGTACTACGGCACCGAGTACGCGCTGAACGCGTGGCTGCGCGGCGAGCGCGCGATGGACACCGCCTGGATGCCGCGCCTCGGCCCGGTCCGCACCGCGATACCGGTCGGCGTGTTCCTGCTCATCCTCCAGGGCGTCTCCGAGACCCTGAAAGCCTGGTACGCCGCGAAGAACGACCGGTGGCCGGTATGAAACTCATCCCTCATCCCTACGCCGACATGGAGCGCGCGCCATGAGCCCGGAAATCATCGGTCTGTGGATGATCGGGGCGATGCTGTTCGCGATCTTCATCGGCTTCCCCATCAGCTTCACGCTGATCTTCCTCGGCACCGTGTTCGGTGTCTGGGGACTCTGGCCTCGCTGGGAGCTGACGTTCTACCTGGAGACGCTCCAGTTCTCGGGCGCGATGATGGAGCAGACGTTGTCGGCGGTGCCCCTGTTCATCTTCATGGGGATACTCATGGAGAAGGCGGGCCTGATGGAGCGTCTGTTCACCGCCGTACAGCTGATGCTCTCGCGAGTTCGAGGCTCGCTCTACATCGCGGTGCTGTTCGTCTCGACGATCTTCGCCGCCGCCACCGGAATCGTCGGTGCGTCGGTCACGATCCTCGGGATCATGGCGGCGAAGACGATGAACCGCTCGGGCTACGACGTCCGACTCTCGGCCGGCGCGATCACCGCGGGCGGCACGCTCGGCATCCTCATTCCGCCGAGCATCATGCTCGTCGTCATGGGGCCGATTCTCGAGGTGCCGGTGACCGATCTGTTCGCCGCCGCCATCATCCCGGGCTTCCTGATGGCCTTCCTCTACGTCGGCTACGCGCTCGTGCGCTGCAGCATGAACCCGGCGCTCGGCCCGGCGCTCCCCGAGGAGTTCCGGGCGGAATCCATGTGGATCATCGTGCGCGAGTTCAGCCTCGGCCTCGTCCCGCCGGCAGCGCTCGTCGGGTTCGCCCTCGGCAGCATCCTGCTGGGCCTCGCCACCCCCACCGAAGGGGCCGCGATGGGTGCGATGGGTGCGTTCCTGCTGACCATCGCCTACCGGAAGCTCACGTTCGCCGGCTTCCGGGACGCGTTGGTCAAGACGCTGGAGATCTCGGTGCTGATCCTCTTCCTGGTGGCCGCCTCCAACTTCTTCGGCGCGGTGTTCTCGAAACTCGGCACGCCGAACATGCTGACCGAGTACCTCCTCACGCTCGAGCTCCCGCCCTACGCCATCCTGTTCCTGATCATGGCGCTGATCTTCCTGCTCGGCTGGCCACTCGAGTGGGTGCCGATCGTGCTGATCATCGTGCCGATCCTCCTCCCCCTGGTCGAGAGTCTGCCCTTCGAGGGCATCCTTGCCGACACGCAGAACCGGCTCATCTGGTTCGGGATACTGGTGGCGGTGAACCTGCAGACCGCCTGGCTCTCTCCACCGGTCGCGCTGTCGGCCTACTTCCTCAAGGGGGTGGTGCCGGAGTGGGACCTGAAGGACATCTACTTCGGGATGATGCAGTTCATGGTCATCCAGCTGATCGGCCTGTTCCTGATCCTGATCTTCCCGCAGATCGCCTTGTGGCTACCGGCCTATTTCGATGCGCAAGGGGTCAGCTGACCGACCCGACCGCCGAGTCCGACGGGGCCGCCGCCTCGCGTACGGCGGACTTCTCCCACGAACCGGACTTGCATTTTCATGAGCGTGGAGCACCTCAAGAGCGCCGCTGAAGTTCCCGAGTCACGCGATGCGGATACTCGTGCCGTGGTCGAGCAGATCCTGTCCTCCATCGAGGCGGGCGGCGAGGACGTCTGTCGCGGCCACGCCGAGCGGCTCGATGGCTGGACCGGCGAGATCGTGCTCTCGCGCGACGCGATCGACGAGGCGGCATCGCGCGTGCCGGAGAAGGTGCGCGACGACATCCGCTTCGCCCACGACCGAGTGCGACGCTTCGCCGAACGCCAGCGCGCCGCGCTGACCGAGTTCGAGGTCGAACTCTCGCCCGGACTCTGGGCCGGGCAACGGCAGATCCCGATGGACTGTGCCGGCTGCTACGTGCCGGGCGGGCGTTACTCCCATGTCGCCTCGGCCGTCATGTCGGTCGCCACGGCCAAGACGGCCGGCGTCTCCCACGTCGTCGCCTGCTCGCCGACCGGGCGCGACGCGAGCGGCACGCCCGTCGGCCCGCACCCGGCCATCGTCTACACCGCCGATCTGTGCGGGGCCGACTCGATCCTCGCCCTCGGTGGCGTGCAGGGCATCGCCGCCATGGCCTTCGGACTCTTCACCGGTCGCCCGGCCGACATCCTCGTCGGGCCCGGCAATCGCTTCGTCGCCGAGGCCAAGCGCCTGCTGTTCGGACGGGTGGGCATCGACCTCTTCGCCGGCCCCACCGAGATCGGCATCATCGCCGATGCCTCGGCCGACGCCGACATCGTGGCCTCGGATCTCGTCAGTCAGGCCGAGCACGGCCCCGACTCCCCCGCCTGGCTGTTCACCACCGATCGAGGACTCGGCGAGCGCGTCATCGCGCGCGTGCCCGAGCTGATCGAGAAGCTGCCCGACACCGCGCGGAACGCCGCCACCGCCGCGTGGCGCGACTACGGCGAAGTGATTCTCGGCGACAGCCGCGAGGAGATCGCGGCGATCAGCGATCGCTACGCCTCCGAGCATCTGGAGGTACACACCGAGGCTCTCGACTGGTGGACGGCGCGCCTCAGGAACTACGGCTCGCTGTTCGTCGGCGAGGAGACCACGGTGACCTTCGGCGACAAGTGCAGCGGCACGAACCACATCCTGCCGACACGCGGCGCAGCGCGGTACACGGGCGGACTGTCGGCGGCGAAGTTCGTCAAGACGGTGACCACGCAGCGCATGACGCGCGAGGCGTGCCGGGAGGTGGCGAGCGCCGCTGCCCGGATCTCGCGACTCGAGGGCATGGAGGCGCACGCCCGCGCGGGCGACGATCGGCTCGCCAAGTACTTCCCCGACGAGATCTTCGAACTGCAGCCTGCCGCGGAGTAACCGGGCGGCATCCGCGCGCCCCGCACCCGTCGGGCGGCGGGGCCGCGCCGACGTACTGACACGGTGTTATCGTCCTTGCCATGAAGGCGCTCTTCTACACCGGCACGCGGCAGCTCGACTACCGCGACGCCCCCGACCCGGACGCCCGTGCGAACGAATCCATCGTCCGCGTCGCCGCCTCCGGCATCTGTGGCTCGGACATGCACGCCTGGCACGGACACGACGCCCGCCGGGTGCCGCCGATGATCCTCGGCCACGAACTCGCCGGCACCGTCGAGGACGGCCCGCTCGCCGGACGCCGAGTGGCGGTCAACCCGCTCGTCGGCTGCGGCGCCTGCCGCGACTGCGCAGCCGGACGGCCGAATCTCTGCGTCGGGCGCGACCTGCTCGGACTGGGTCGGGCCGGCGGGTACGCGACCCGGATCCGGGTGCCGACGGCGAACCTGATGCCGATCGAAGACGGGCTCGAGGACGTTCACGCGAGCCTCATGGAACCGCTGGCCGTGGTCCTGCACGCGCTCGCCCTGGCGGATGCCGCCCTGGCTCGACCGGTCGCGGAATGTCGGACGCTGGTGATCGGCGGCGGCGCGATCGGCGTGCTGACCGCGCTCGCCCTCACGCAGCGCGGCGCGCACGAGGTGGTCGTGGCCGAGACCTCTGCCGTCCGCCGCGACACGCTGGCGCGCATCGGTTGCGGGTCGACCGTCGACCCGATCCACGGCACCCTCCCCGACGACGACCGCTTCGAGCTGGTGGTGGACGCGGTCGGGAGCGGCCCGACCCGACGCCTGGCCAGCCGGCTCGCCCGCCGCGGCGGCGTAATCGTGCACGTGGGGTTGCAGGACAACGAGCCGGGACTCGACACCCGGCGCCTGACGCTCGCCGAGATCGCCTTTCTCGGCAGCTACACCTACGCGCCGCCCGATCTGCAGGCGGCGCTCGATCTCCTGACCCGCGGCGCGCTCGGCTCACTCGACTGGGTCGAACGCCGGGCGCTGGCCGAGGGCGCGCGCGCGTTCGAGGACATCGACGCCGGGCGGGCCTCGCCGAAGATCGTGCTGTTGCCTTGAACTCCGCCAAACCGATTCCGGAAGAACGACCCGTCATGGCCACGCTCACGCCGATCGTAACGATGCGCCGAACTCGCAGGGCTGCCCGCCTCCTGCCGCTGCGGCGTGCAGCGACCGCCGCGCTGGCCGTGTTCGCGAGCGCGCTCGCGCACGATGTCGCCGCGCTCGAGTTCGAGTGCAGCCAGCCGGGCGACACGCGCCATCTCCGCGTCGACCTGCCCGGGGAGGATCATCTCTGCGAGGTGAGCGTGACCGGCGAGGCCGGGGAGCGGCGCGTCATGTGGTACGCCGACCACGAGTCGCTGTACTGCTCGGCGAAAGCCTACGAACTGCGCGACAAGTACGTCGAGACCTGGCAGTTCGACTGTGAGGAGTGGCCGGACCGCGACGGTATCGATCGCCTGTCGGCGCGCCACCGCGCGATCCTCGACATCCAGCTGAAATCGTTGCGCGCGCGCGCGGAGGCCGGTGAGCCGGAGGTCGAGGTGACCGGCGTCCGCGCCGTGGCCAGCACCTTGCTCGAACGCCGCGACGGCTTCCTCGCCCTGCAGTTCTTCCGCGCCGACGGTTCGGATTTCGTGCGGGTGGTCATCGACGAGGCGGGCGGCTGGCGCACCGTGCTGGAGCTCGACGATCTCGCCGCGCAGGTGTCTCCGCTCGACGAGATCGTCGTCACGGACGCCTTCATCGAGCACATCGGAGAGAGTGGCGCGCTCGAGGTCGTCACGCTGCTCGCCCCCGGCGGGGCCGCGGTCGGGTCGGATCGCGCCGATCTGGCGCCCGTCTGCGAGGGACGGCAGACCCTGCGCACGGACGCTGCAAGCGGGCTGGAACCCTCGAGCCCCCATCGCCACGTCTGCGACACCGGTACAGCCGGCGACCCGGGCTGAGGTCGCCCGCGCGGGAACACCCAGGCGCCGGGTGAACCGCCCCGCCCGTGCTCAGGCGAGGCGCGCGCCGTTCGGCACGTCCCGCTCCGGACGCATCAGCACCACGGCGCCGTCCTCGCGGTACAGACCGGTCACCAGGCACTCGGACATGAAGGGTCCGATCTGCCTGGGCGGAAGGTTCACCACGCACAGCACCTGCAGGCCGAGCAGCGATTCGCGGTCATAGAGCTCCGTGATCCGAGCGCTGGAGCGGCGTGTGCCGATCGCCGCCCCGAAGTCGACGGTCAACTTCCAGGCGGGTTTTCTCGCCTCCGGAAACGCGTCGACCGCGACGATGGTGCCGGCGCGCAGTTCCACCCGTTCGAAGTCGCTCCAGGTGATCGTGTCCATGGCCAGTGCTCGCGGGTAGAGAGTCGTCGACGCGACGCATGCTACCCGTCGTTGCCGAACGCATCACGGCGTGAACGACGACCCGTTCCGCTGCCTGCCCGCGGCGGCGCGCGGAAAGTCCGGTCGGCGCGCAGTTCCTCGCCGTTTCCCTGAACCCGAACGCACCCGCGCCGACACCTTCCCGACCGGATGGTCGGGCGCGAGTGACCGCGTCGCGCGTCCGTGCGTCCCGTGTCGGGACCAAGCGATCAGGGGAGAGCCGATCCGATGAACCTACTGCGCCATGCGCTCCTTGCCACCGCGGCCACGCTCGCGATCACGAGCGGCTGCGCGGCGGACGATCCGCATCGTCGCGCCAAGACCGGCGCGGGGGTCGGGGCCGCCGTCGGCGCGATCGCCGGCAATCAGACCGGCCGCCGCAACGGCACGTTCGTCGGCGCCGCCATCGGCGCCGTCACCGGGGCCGCGGTGGGCAACTACATGGACCGGCAACAGGGCCGACTCGAGGAGCGGCTCGCCGCGGAGCTCGGCGCGAACGACGTTCGCCTGACCCGCGTCGACGAGGAGACCCTGCGGGTGGACCTGAAGAGCGAAGCCACCTTCGCGATCAACAGCGCCAATGTTCGCGCGGACTTCAGCTCGAGCCTCGATGTCATCGCCGAGGTCATCGGCGAGTACGACCGAACCGCCGTGCACGTCGTCGGACACACCGACAGCACCGGCACGGAGAGCTACAACCAGCGCCTGTCCGAGACGCGCGCCGACGCGGTCACCCGCCAGCTCGTGCGCGGCGGCGTCGCTCGCGAGCGGACCCGGGTCGCCGGGCGCGGCGAGCAGAGCCCGATCGACAGCAATGCCACGAGCTCGGGTCGGAGCCGCAATCGTCGGGTCGAAATCTACCTGAAGTCGGTCGTGGAAGGACGCGAGGACCAGGCGTTCCGCGCACCGGCCTGATGCCGACGGTCGACTTCGACGCCGACGGTCGGCAGCACGGCGTCCTCGCGCTCGCCCGCACCGACTCGCCGTTCGAGCGCCGCGATGTCCCCGTGAGCGTGCTGCGCCGCGGCGAGGGACCTCGCGTCGTCATCGTGGCGAGCGCAGACCCTGACCCCGCGACGCCGATCGACCGCAACGGGCCGACGGGCGGGACCGGCGCGCTGGCCGTGCATCGCCTCGCTCGCGAACTCGACACGCAGTCGCTCGTCGGCACCGTCGTGCTCGTCCCCGGCCTGCCGCCGGGCGCACTCTCCGCGCTCGGCCGAGAGGTATTCGGCCACGCGGATGCCGTGCTGGAACTCGCACCGGCCGGCGCCGGACTCGCCTTCTCGCCCGTCGCCGCGATTCGCGCCGACACGGACGACACGATGCGCGAACGGGCCGAGTCGATGTTGATCGCCTTCGGCGCGCCGGACAGCGCGCGCCTCGCGCCGGCCTTCGCGAGCGGGGCGCTCGACGGCGCCTTCGAGGCATCGATCCCGCACGTGCGAGCGACGCTGGACGGCGTCGTGGCGCCGGCCGACGCCCTCGACATCGCACTCGCGGGCTGCCGCAACGTGCTGATCTCGTCCGGTGTGCTCGATGCACCCTTCGCCCTGCGAGCCACCCGCATGCTGGCGCTGCGGGAGGCCGACGCGGTGGTGCAGAGTCCCTCCGCCGGTCTGTTCGAACCACGCGTGCGCGCCGGGCTGGCGGTGCACCGGGACTACCCGGTCGGACTGCTGGTCGATCCCGGGCAGAGCGGCGCCGCACCCGTCGAGATCCTCGCACCCCACGACGGCATCGTGATCGCGCTGCGACGTGACACGCGGGTCGTCGCGGGCGACACGCTGGCGGTGCTCGCCGAAGAGATGCCGCGTTGAAACAGGCGGCCGGCTCGCACTGAAGGGCGTGCCGGGGGCGCCGCGCACCGAGGCTATACTCGTCGCCACATCCTTGCTGCCGCCCTCGCCCGATGACCACCCTGGTGTTCCGCCTCCGCCATGTTCCCGAGGATGAAGCGGCCGAGGTGTCTGCCCTCCTCGACGAGGCCGGCATCGCGTGGTACGAGACCACCGCCGGCGCCTTCGGCATCGCGATGCCCGGAATCTGGGTCGACGACGCCGACGACGCGCACCGTGCCCGCACGCTGATCGATGCCTATCAGCATGACCGTGCCGCCCGCATGGTCGCCGCACGTGGCTCGGTGTCGCTCCTCGATCGGCTGCGAGAGCGGCCGCTCACCTCGATCGCCATCCTGTCGTTCTGCGCGTTCGTGATCTTCGTGATGGTGAACCCGTTCGCGCGACTCGTCACCGCGAGCGCGTCCTGATGTCATCGTCGCTACAGGAGAGAGAACCGATGTTCCGAGCCGTGCAAGTGAATCGCGACGAGGCGGGCGAGGTCACCGCCGCGGTGACGGACCTCGACGAGACGGCGCTGCCGCCGGGCAACGTGCTCGTCGACGTCGAGTGCTCCACACTCAACTACAAGGACGGGCTCGTGCTGAACGGCCTGGGGGGGCTGGTCAAGACCTACCCTCACGTGCCGGGGGTCGACTTCGCCGGCACCGTGATCGAGAGTGACGACGACCGTCACGCCGTGGGCGACGTGGTCATCCTGACCGGCTGGCGCGTTGGCGAGCTGCACTGGGGCGGCTTCGCCGAACGGGCCCGGGTCAACGGCGACTGGCTCGTGCCCTGCCCGGCCGGGCTGACGGCCAGGGAGGCGATGGGCATCGGTACCGCAGGCCTGACGGCGATGCTCGCGCTGATGGCGCTGGAGGACGCCGGCGTCCTGCCCGATGCCGGACCGGTGCTGGTGACCGGCGCGGCCGGTGGCGTCGGCTCGGTCGCCTGCGCCTTGCTCGCGTCGCGCGGCTACGAGGTCGAGGGCTCCACCGGGCGCGCGGAAACGCACGACTATTTGACGTCGCTCGGCGTCGCGCGGGTGGTGCCTCGCGACGAGCTGGAGGCCTCGAACGGCCGACCGCTGAACCGCGAGCACTGGGCGGGCTGCGTGGACGCGGTCGGCGGTGCGACCCTGGCCCATGTGCTGACCCGGCTTCGCCACGGGAGCGCGGTCGCGGCCATCGGTCTCGCCGGCGGCACCGCACTGGAGACCACGGTCATTCCGTTCCTGCTACGCGGGATCTCGCTGCTCGGCATCGACTCGGTCATGTGCCCTCGAGAGCGACGGATCGTCGCCTGGGGTCGACTTGCCGAGGAACTGCCGCGCGAACGGCTCGTCGCGATGGTGCGGGAGGTCCCGCTCGCCGATGTCATCGCGTCGGGGCGCGAGATCCTCGAGGGGCGTGTCCGTGGACGGGTGATCGTCGACGTCAAGCGTTGACGCTGGCGCGCACGAGCCTCGGTAGTCGAGCCGGATGCCGGGGCATGTGACCAAGAGTACATGTCCGGTAATGCTCCGGTAATGCAGGGAGGGCGGTAGCTCTCCTGCTCCGGAGCACCTGACACGCGCCGTTCGGTTGCACCCGCGGATTCCGCGACGACGTTCGCGCCGGGCGTCGAACCGTCGGTGTGAAGGTTGACGGATCTCCATCCGGAGAGGGAAGAAACATTAAGTTTCAATTCAGGTTTCGCGCCTACGGTGGCGTCGCCGGCTTCCAGAGCCGCGTGTCGACGTACCGCGGCGCTCGTATCCGGCCACCCGACGGAACGCCCATGCCCCCGGCATGCCGCCACGTTCCGACCTGTATGCCTTCAAGACTTACAAGAGACCATGATGAGACTTTCGATCATCGGCGCGTTCGTGCTCGCCTCGTTCACCGGCGCCGCCCTCGCGGACAGTGAGAAGCCCACCGTGCCGGGCAACGTGTCCGCATCCGCCCTCTCCGACAGCTCCGTCCGCGTGACCTGGAGCGATTCCTTCGACGACAACGGCGTCGCCGGGTACAACATCTACCGCGACGACCGCTACTTCGCGACCGTCCACGGCACCACGAGCTACATCGACACCAGCGTCTCGGCCGGCCGGACCTACCAGTACGCCGTGACGGCCTTCGACGACGCCCGCAACTATACGGTCCTCTCGGACGAGGATGCGGCGTCGGTCGGTGGAGAGAGCGCCGGCAACGTCGGAGCCGCCCCGCTTGCCGCTGTCGCGTCCGGTGATCCCGAGACGCCGGACAGCCTCTCGGCCGAAACGAAGAGCGACGATTCCATCAAGGTCAGCTGGGACGCCTCGGACAACGCGTTGGGCTACAACATCTATCGCAACGGCAGTTTCCGCACGAGCACCAGCGGCACGAGCTGGACCGACACCGGTCTGGACGAGAACAGCCGCTACACCTATGAAGTGGTCGCCTACGGCGGCGATGGCCTGTTCTCCTCGTACTCGGAGGAAGTCGTCTCGTCGACCGATGGCGACTCCGACGGCTCGGGCGACGACCAGCCGGCGCAGAGCTCGAGCCGTGATGACGGCGACAGCCGCGGCAGCGACGGCGTGCCGTCAGGCTACAACCTCGTGTTCAGCGAGGAATTCGACAACGGGCTCGACAGCTCGAAGTGGAACACCAGCTACCGCTGGGGACCGAACTGGACGATCAACAACGAGCGGCAGTACTACATCGATCGGAACGCCAACCCCGATTTCGGCGTCGACCCCTTCAAGTTCGGCGGCGGCAAGCTCGAGATCACGGCGGAAAGGACCCCCTCCTCGTTGAAGAGCAGCGCGAACGGCAAGCAGTTCACCTCCGGTGTGCTGACGACGTACAACAAGTTCAAGATGAAGTACGGCTATGTGGAGATGCGCGCCAAGATGCCCGGCGGGCAGGGTCTCTGGCCTGCCTTCTGGCTGCTCAACCAGTACGACGACCGCAAGCAGCCGGAGATCGACGTGATGGAGTTCCTCGGCCGCGAGGTCGACACCGTCTACAACGTCTATCACTACATCGACGGTGGCGGCAAGGGATCGGGCACGCTCGAGTTCGAAGGGCCGGACTTCACCGCGGACTTCCACACCTTCGGCATGAAGTGGGAGCCGGGCAAGATCACCTGGTATGTCGATGGCCGGGAAGTGAACAAGCACGAGAGCAGCACCGTCTCGGACGAGGACATGTACATCATCGTCAACCTCGCACTCGGTGGTTCCTGGGGCGGCGATCCGGACGGCAGCACGCCGTTCCCGGCGCGTTACACCATCGACTACATCCGCGCCTACCAACGCTGATCCGCGAGGGGTGGGGGCTGACGCCGGCGCCCCCCGCTCCCGCCCGGGCAGCTGTCGCCGACAGGCGGCCGCGGCCCGGGCGGGAGCGCGGTTCCGTGAACCCGGTCGACGCGGGTCCGGAACCGCCCGCTAGACTGCTGCATCGATCGAATACAGGCAGTCCCCCCGTCATGCAGCCCGGACGCATCCGCCGCCACCTCGGCTCGCGATCCCGGCAACGGGCCCGCCCGACCCGTCCGACCCCCACGTCACGGCGGCGCTCCCTGGCGATCGGCATGGCCGCGGCGTTGCTCACCGCCTGCGTGGTCCCGCCGCCGGACATGCGCACCTCGGGCGATGGCGAGCGGCCACGCCGATCGGCGACGCAACCCTATACCGCGCAGTCCGACCGATCGGTGCTGTCGGCAAGTCCTGTCCGGCGTCACGTCCCGCGTCCACGCCTCACCGCTTCCGCCTCCGCCGACGCGCATTCGGGGAGTCCGCGGCCGAGCGTCGATGTCTCCCTTGGCGTCGCCTTCCGTCGCGCCCGTGACCTGATCGAGCGCGAGACCGCGACAGACTTGTCGTCGGTCCGATTGCAGCTGGTCGATGACGCGGCGATGCTCGCGGAAGTGGTCTCCGAAACCCGCCGGATGGTGCACGGCCAGCTCGGCGAGGGGCCCCTCGCGACCCGCCTGCTGTCGTCGCTGGTCACCCATCAGTCGGGCACCTACGCGGCGCTCTACACGGGAGAGCAGGAATCGGTGATGGTCAGCCGTCGCGTGCTGGCGAGCTACCTCGACTCCCTGTCGAACGATCCGGCCGTCCGCGACGAGGCCTTGCTGGTGCTGATGCTGCACGAGCTCGTGCACGCGGCCGACGACCGGCGCCACGGCATCCACGACAATCGCGCGCTGGATTTCCGGGCCTCGTTCGCCCAGTCGGCGGCCTTCGAGGGGCATGCCCAGTGGCTGACGCGCAAGATCTGCCGCCGCGAGGGATGCGTCGGCGGACTCGACGCGCTCGACGCCTTCATGTTCGACGATTCGGGAGCCTCGACGGCGCTCGCGCCGCGGGCAGGTGCACCCGCGCAGGACGAGCGCTCGTCACCGGTCGATCGGAACCTGCTCGAGTACTCCTACGTCGAAGGTGAGCGCTTCGTCGCGGCGATCGCCGAACGCGAGAACGGTGCCCGGCTGATCGAGCAGTTGCTGTCGGATCCGCCGCACGATCCGCTGCAGATCCTCGACCCGTCGAGCTTCCCCGATGTCGCCCGCGAACGGCGGAACCGCACGCTGCTGGACCGTGCACTCGGCGTGCCTCACGCCTGGCTCGACGGAAACGAGCCGCGCGTCGCCATCGCCACCTCGCCGCTGAAGGGCGTGAATCTACGGAACGACCCGAGCCGCCGGGCCGCGGCGATCGACGGCTTCACCCGTCTCGTCACGGCGATGGTCTCGGTGCAGTTCCACGACCCGAGCACACGGGCGCTTGCGCCTGTCGAGGTGACGCTCATGCGCACCGACCGGCCGACCACCGCCCGCCTCTTCGCGGAGACCCTGCATGGTCAGGCTCGCCTGCGCGGAACCGAGCGGCCGGCCGAGCTGCCGGGCAGGTCATCGACCGGGGTGCAGGACCCCGATCAGCACCGCAGGTCGTTGCAGCGGACCGTATTCGCCGATGGGGACGACTCGCCGTGGCGCACGGCGATTGCCTCGGACGGGCCATTCGTCATCCAGGCAAGCGGGCGGCTGGCGACGTCAGGCGCGATGGACGACTACGTGCTCGCGGTGCTGGCGGCGTTGCTGGACGGCGAACCCGCCTGACGACGACCGGCCCGATTCAGGACCAGCTGCCGTTCGCCGAGAAGCGGGTGCGGAGGAACTGCATCTGATCGGCCAGCACATCGCGATTCGACAGGAAGAAGAACTCGTGCCGATTCGGGGCGAAGGGCACGGCGAGGAGCTCCATGCCGGCCTGCTCGGGCGAGAGGTTGCCCTTGCGGTTGTTGCAGCGGCGGCAGGCGGTCACGCAGTTGGTCCAGACATCCTCGCCACCCTTCGAGGTCGGGATCACGTGATCGCGCGAGAGATCGCGCACCGGGAAGCGGTTGCCGCAGTAGAGGCAGAGGCGGGAGTCGCGGGCGAACAGCAGTCCGTTCGACAGGGCGGGGGTGAACGCCGAACCGTCTACCCGTCCGTCGCAGGCGACGATGCTCGGGAGCTCCAGGCGCGAGCGCCGGCCGCTCCGGTCGTAGCCTCCACGAATGGTCGCGACCGATTCGCCGAGACTCCAGATGACCTGCTCCTTGACCAGCAGCGTTGCGGTTTCCTGCCAGCTCAGCCAGGCGATGGGGATGCCTGCCTTGTTAAGGCGCAGTACCTTCGCGTTCATGCCTTCCGTCTACCGTTACGGGATTCCGGGGTTGGTCCGTTTCTTGTCCTGATCCTCGTGTATATCACACTTGTTCTCGCCCGCCACGGCGCAGAGGGCGCGGCAGAGCCACCACCCGTCAACGTCCGATGAAGCCCCCGGACTGACGTGCCCACAGCCGCGCGTAGAGCCCGCCCGCCGCGACGAGCTCGTCGTGCGTGCCGCTCTCGGCCACCTGCCCGGCATCGAGCACCACGAGACGATCGAGCGCGGCGATCGTCGACAGCCGGTGCGCGACGGCAATCACCGTCTTGGACGCCATCAGCTCGTCGAGCCGCTCCTGGATGGCCGCCTCCACTTCCGAATCGAGCGCGCTCGTCGCCTCGTCGAGCACGAGGATCGGGGCATCCTTCAGGATGACGCGGGCTATCGCGATGCGCTGGCGCTGCCCGCCCGAGAGCTTCACCCCGCGCTCGCCGACGTGCGCGTCCAGACCGCGTTGGCCCTGCGGGTCGACCAGCGTCTCGACGAACGCCATGGCCTCCGCGCGCTCGGCTGCACGCCGCACCTCGTCGTCGGTCGCTGCGGGCCGTCCATAGCGAATGTTGTCCCGAAGGGAGCGGTGCAGGAGCGAGGTGTCCTGGGTGACCACGGCGACGGCCGCCCGCAGGCTGCGCTGATCGACCCGGCGGATGTCCTGGCCGTCGATCAGGATGCGTCCTCCGTCGACGTCCCGGAAGCGCATCAGAAGGTTCACCAGCGTGGACTTCCCCGCGCCGGATCGCCCGACGAGGCCGACCCGCTCGCCCGCCGCCACTTCGAAGCTGCAGCGCTCGACGACGGGCTGTCGCCGCAGCGGCGCAGGGCGGGAGGCGACCTCTGACGGCGCGGGTGCATCGACCGTCCGCGTCGCCTCGCTGCTCTCTCGAGTGATGTCGGCGTAGCGGAACGACACGTCGTCGAAGGTGACGCGGCCCCGGTCCACCGACAGCGGCACGGCATCGTCCGCATCCCTCACGGCCAGCGGGCGCGCAATCGTGTCGATGCCGTTCTGCACCGCGCCGACGTTCTCGAACAGGGACGTGATGGTGCGCAGGATCCAGCCCGACATCTGGTTCAGCCGAATCACCAGCGCGTTGGCGATGGCGATTTCCCCGACCGAGATCGCGCCGTCGAGCCAGAGCGCGATGGACAGTGCGGCGGTGCCGAGCACCAGCGCCGTGTTGAGCAGGGTCAGCGTGACGGTCATCGTCAGGATCGAGCGCATCATCGCGCGAAAGGCCGTCGTCTGGCGACGAAGACCCTCGGCCGCGAAGGCCTCTTCCAGATCGTGATGGGCGAACAGCTTGACCGACTGGATGTTGGTGTAGCTGTCGACGATGCGCCCGATCATCGCCGAGTTCGACTCCGACAGGCGCGCCGAGCGGCTGCGCACCGGCGGCACCATGAAGGCGACGACGGCGGCGTAGGCCGCGCTCCAGAGCGCGACCGGCCACAGCAGCACGGCGTTCATGTCCGAGAACAGCACCACCAGGCCGATCAGGTAGATGACCAGCATCCAGGCGCCGTCGAGCACGTTGACCACGGCCTCGCGCAGCGCGTGTCCGGTCTGCCACACCTTCTGCGAGATACGCCCCGCGAAGTCGTTCTCGAAGAACGCCATCGACTGGCGGAGCACGTAGCGGTGGTTCTGCCAGCGCGTGCCGTTGGCGAGACCGGGGGAGAGGGACAGGTTGATGAGCGCGCGTGAGCCGAGCAGCGAGAGCGGGCGAATTACGCCGATCACGATTGCCATGAGGGCGAGCGCGGGTCCATGCCGAGCGATGAAGCCTGCTGTCCCCTCGGTCGTCATCCAGTCGAGCAGCCGACCGAGATAGACGTAGAGCAGCAACTCGCTGATCGCCGCGGTGCCGGCCAGCACGAGAATGGCAAGGACGACCGCGCGCGAGGCGCCGAGGTGGAAGCGGAAGAAGTCGAGCGTGTCGCTCGGCGGTCGCACCACGGGCCGCGGTGCCAACGGATCGATCAGCCGTTCGAAGAATCCGTACACGCGCTCGCGACCGGCAGGGGGGCGGTCAGGGTAGCGGGTCGGTCGGCGGAGAAGGGGACCGGCGAGAAACGCCGTGGCGAGACCGGGGCGCGCCGCCAACGCGGCTCGCTCCGGTGTCCCGGCGACAGGGTCAGACGGCTTGCGCCCGGTCCACGGGAGCGACGGGGCGTCCGCGGCCCAGCAGGCGGGCCGGTACATGGAACAGGCGGCGGATCAGGCGCGCCAACTCGCGGCTCTGCATCAGCTGGGCCTGACGGCGGTGATGTTCGATGTCCCGGGCGGTGACGATGACGTGTTCGATGTTCATGAGTGTTATCCGTGTTCGCGTATGCTGTGGCTTGCCCCTATCCTATTCATGAACCGTTCAACTACAATAGGGCAGGGTTAGACTAGTTTCGTGAACTCAAGGCATAGGCAAGCATGGACAAGTACACGGAGATGCTGGTCTTCTCCAAGGCGGCCGATCTCGGCAGTTTTTCCGCGGCCGCCCGCGAACTCGATCTGACCCCGTCGGCGGTGAGCAAGCTCATCACGCGGCTCGAGGACCGGCTCGGCGCACGCCTTTTCCAGCGCACGACACGAAAGCTCAGCATGACGGCCGAGGGCCATGCCTTCAACGATCGCTGCGGCGCGATCCTCGACGAGATCCGTCAGGCAGAGGATGCCGTGATGGCGCTGCACGACCGGGTCAGCGGCACGCTCCGGGTCACCACGGTATCGGCCTTCGCGCGCCTGCAGATGATCAAGCTGATGCCCGCGTTCATGGCGCAGTTCCCCGAGCTACGCGTCGAGCTCGAGCTCAGCGAGCGCGAAGTGGATCTCGTCGGCGAAAGCGTCGATGTCGCCATCGTGCTCTCGGACGGCCTGACCGACGAGTCGCTGGTCGCACGTCGGCTCGCGGTCAACAGCCGGGTCATCTGCGCCTCCCCGGAATACCTCGAGAAGCATGGTCGTCCGGAGACGCCGGAAGACCTCGCCAACCACAACTGCCTCACCCACTCGGCGATCTCGCACTTCAACGACTGGGAGTTCAAGACCGGCGATGGCGTCCGCACGCAGCGGGTGAAGGGCAACTTTCACACGAACAGCGCCTCGGCGCTGCACGAGGCGGTCAAGGCGGGAATCGGCATTGCGCGGCTGGCGACCTACGTGGTCCAACCGTCGCTGCGCGAGGGTCTGGTCGAGCCGTTGCTGCGCGAGCACGCGGCGGACAGCTCCAGCATCCAGCTCGTCTACCCCCACCGCCGACACCTGAGCAACAAGGTGCGCGTATTCACCGACTTCATGGTGGGACAGTTCACCCCCGAAGCCCCGTGGGAGCGCGACGAGCGGGCGATCGGAGGCAAGACGAAGACCTGAACCGGAGACGGCACCGGGATCTGAACCGGGGCCTGAATCCGGGGCCTGAATCCGGACCGGACCCGAGTCTCGGAATCGGCCCGTCGGCGGCGCGCTCGCTAGAGCGCCTCGTCACCCTCCTCCCCCGTGCGGATGCGAATGGCGCGAAGCACGTCGTCGACGAAGATCTTGCCGTCGCCGATCTTGCCCGAGCTCGCCGCCCGCATGATCGCCTCGATGCAATCGTCCACGAGCGCATCCGCCACGACGATCTCGATACGGCTCTTGGGAATGAAGTCGACCACGTACTCGGCCCCTCGATAGAGTTCGGTGTGGCCCTTCTGCCGACCGAAGCCCTTCACTTCCGTGACGGTCATGCCGGCGACGCCGAGGGTGCCGAGTTCCTCGCGCACGCTGTCGAGCTTGAACGGCTTGATGATGGCGGTGATGCGTTTCATCGATCGGGCCTCGTTGAACCCCGCTCCGAACCCTTGTCCGTCGGGTAGAACTGCGCGTCAGCGCGGCGTGGAGGAGATGCGGTGGATGGCGAGATCGGCGCCGTCGGATTCCGCCACCTCGTCGAGCCATAAGCCGATCGTCGCACGGATCGCGCCATGGACGGCACGGCCCGCCAGCGTCGCGACCGCGAGCGACCCGAGCGGGTGCATCACGTCGGAGCCCGCGCAGACGGCGACCAGCCCCGCGAGCGGTCCGTCGTGCAGGAAGCCCGGGTCGGCGCGACCCGCCGCCGGTGTGCCGGGCGTGCCGGCGGCCATCGCCATCAGGGAGTTCATGGCGACGAGTCCGCTGACGCGCTCCAGCGGCTGCGCCGACATGACGTGGAAGTCGAACCAGCCGACCGTCAGGATCCACGCCCCGAGCCGCATGACCGCGCCCGGCGCGAGCCAGCCGCCGGTGGCATGCACGACGACGGATCGCGCGATATCGTGGAAGGCGTACCCGGTGACACCCTCCAGCCAGGCCTACAAGCCGAGGTTGCCGTTCCACACGGCGCCCTCGATGAGAGGGTAGACGAGGGCGACGATCAGCAGCGAGGCGAGCAGCTGCGGTGAGCGTCGTGTCCAGGGGGGCGGCCTCCGTGACGCGCGCCGGGGCAAGGGATTCGAGCGCCGCAGAGCTCAGCAGGAAACCCCGCGCGATCTGCGCGCCGGCTCCGGACTCGCGTCAGACGCCTGACCGGGCAGAGCCCGCGGCGCGTTCGTCGACGAGCTCGCGCTCGAGCGCGTGCATGAGCGCGACGAGCTCGTCGATGTCCCGATCGATCGCGACGAGCGGCGCGACGCCGGTGGCCACGGACACGCCGTCGGCGAGTCGCTCCAGCAGACGGTTGCCGTCGGCATGCACGCGCAGGAGCGGCGCCTCGATCGCACGGTAGCTCGCCCGCTCGGCGAGCTGGTGCCCGCTGCCGAAGTACCAGGCACCGATGCCGGACTCGGCGATCTCGCCGCCGAGGCCGGGCGCCATGATCGAATCCAGCGCGGGTACGGTCCCCCCGCGACTGCAGAACAGCCCGTCGACGAGCGCCTTCCGGAACTGCAGCAGGTTCATCACGGCGTGGTGCACGCGCCCCACCTGCGAGCCGGCGAAGTCGTGTGGCGCGGCGACGAAGCCGCGCAAGTCCTCGAGCGACATCGGACGTGCGATCCAGAACCCTTGCGCCTCCTCGCAGCCGTTGGCGATCAGGAAGTCGTACGCGCCGGAGGATTCGACGCCCTCGGCGATCGAGGTCATGCGAAGCTCCCGCGCCATCGAGATGGACGCCTTGACGACATCGAGGTTCCGCCGCGAGGTGCCCATCCGGCGCACCACCCCCTGGTCGAGCTTCAGCGACCCGAACGGCAGCTGACTGAGCCGGTCGATCGACGAGTAGCCGGTGCCGAAATCGTCCATCAGCACCTTGATCCCGAGGGTTCGGAGGCGCTCGAGATCGTCGCGCACCGTGTCGACGTTGCCCATGACCGCGCTTTCGGTGATCTCTATCTCGAGTTCGCTCGGCTCGATGTCGCCCGCCTTCAGTCGCTGCCCGATGCGAGTGCTGATGACGTTGGCCGCCAGATCGTCCGGCGCCACGTTCATCGACAATGCAAGCCCCGACCGGGTCGAGCGGAGCGAGATCGCCGCCGCGACGACCTGATCGAGCAGTTCGAGGGTGATCTCGTGCAGCAGGCCGCTCTCCTCGGCGAGCGGCAGGAAATCGTCCGGGGAGACGATGTCCGAACCCACGTTCCAGCGCACCAGCGCCTCGGCACCGGCGATGGTGCCGCTCGCCAGACTGATCTTCGGCTGGTAGTGGAGAACGAACTCGCCGTCACGGATGGCCCGCTCGATCGCGGCCCGCGTCGGCGGCAGGTTCACGACGGGCCGCTCATCAACGACCCATGGCCCGGAGGTAGCGCGAATGCAGCGCATCGCGCACGCTTCGACTGGCGGGTGGCGCGGCGAACCACTCCTCCTCGAACGCGGCGAGCGTCGCACGGCGATCGGCGACCGCCGCCGAGGTCATGCCCGACTGCAGGTTCTCGAGCTGATAGCGCATGCGCCGGGGCTTGTCCTCGGCCGGCGTCTCGACGTCGGCCGTGACTTCCATGCGAATCAGCAGGTCACGCCGCGACGCCTCGTTCGCCGCGAAGTCATAAGTTTCGCCCGAATCCAGTCGGGACATCGCCTCGTCCCGACGGGCCTCGAGCCGCACCCCCATCTCGCGGGCGACGCGGGTCTCGCTCGTGTCCCAGGCATGGGCCACGTCGTCACGGAGCGTGGCGAGATCGGCCACCTCGTCCGGTGCCTCGACCGCCGTCTCGAGGCGCTCGCAGAGCTCGACCAGGCGGCGACGTTCCTCCGCTTCGGCCTGCTTGCGACGCTTGCCGGCGGTCTCCTTGACCTGCGCGGTCGCGTCCAGCGAGGCCCGGAAGTCGCGTTCGAGTCCACGTCGGTCCCGCTCGGGGAAATCCGGCAGGGCGTTGTACTCGTCGGCCAGTTTCTGCACGACCGCTTCGTCGACGCTCGAGCCCTTGGCCAGGGCGCGAAGCTCGCGCGAGATCGCCTTCGCCCGGTCGACGTGCTCGAAGCCTGCCCGCCGCTTCTCGCGAGCGACGTTCTGCTGGTGCTTGAAGATCGTGCCGAGATGCCCGTTGAACGTTTCCCACATGGCCTGATCGACGCGTCGCGGCACGATGCCGACCAGTTTCCACGCCGAGAGCAACGACTTCGCCTGGTTGGCGACATGCTGCGTGATCTCGCCATCGGCGAGTGCCGCAGCGCGCTCGATCAGCGCCTTCTTCTCGTCCTCGTTCGCCGCGTAGCGGGTCGCGAGCGCGCGCTCGTAGGGCTTGAGCGCTGCCGAGAAGCGGCCTTCGAGCGACCGATCGGGCTTGCGGTCGACGACGCGGTTGGCGCTCCACTCGCGCTTGGCATCGCTGACCCGTCGTTGCACCGCCTTCCAGTCGGGGTCCGGTCCGTCAGGGTTGACCACGATCAGCTCGGGCCTGGCGGCGGATTCGGTCTCGCCGTCGGTCTCGCCGTCGGTCTCGCCGTCGGTCTCGCCGTCTGCGATGCTTCCGGTCGATCCTTCCGTCGCCCCGCCAGCCGCGCTGCCTTCCGTGCCGTCGGGCGCGCTTTCGGACGTGCTTTCGGACGTGCTTTCGGACGTGCTCTCGGACGTGCTCTCGGACGTGCTCTCGGACGTGCTCTCGGACGTGCTTTCGGACGCGCTTTCGGACGTGCTTTCGGACGTGCTTTCGGACGTGCTTTCGGACGTGCTCTCGGACGTGCTCTCGGGCGTGCCCTCGACGGTGCCTTCGGACGTGTTTGCAAGTGTCGCGTCGTCGGCCGCGTCGGCCGTCGACGAGCCAGCGTCGACCGCCGTCGTGGCGGCTACATCATCCGCTCCCGAGGTCGATTCCGCGCCTGTCGGCATCTCCGCCGTCGCCGCGGCGTCATCCCGCTTCCCCCGTCCCTTCGAACGGCGCCGACGACGCGCGGGCTTCGCGGTGTCGGCGGGATCGATGACGAGCGCGTTGCCGAGCATGTCGACATCCGCCTCGAGCGCCTCGCAGATCGCGCGGCGCGCAGCCACCTTCGCCTTGCGCTCCTCGCCCTTGATCGCGAAGAACGCCTTGCACGGCTCGTAGGCGGTGTCGCCCGCGGTCTTGAAACGGGGCCACAGTTCGTTGGCCGCGCGACTGGGACCGAGCTCCTTCCACTGCGACTGCAGGTCACGCACTTCCTTGGCCAGTTTCTCGGGGACGAGTTCGCGCGACGGCAGCGCCTCCATCTCGGCGCAGAGGGCCTCGAGCTTCGGGCGGGCCGCGAAATCCTGCCAGTCGCCCATCTCGGCGAGTTGCTGCTCGGCGCGCGAGAACTTCTCGTCCAGCCCGGCGCGCTCGGCGGGCTCCATCGCCGCGAGCTTCTTCTGCAGACGCTTGAACAGGAGGTTCGCCGGCGTCCACTTGCCTTCGCCGATGATGCCGCCGAGCGCGGCGAACTGACGATGCGTCGACTTCACTCGATCGGCCGACTCCTGTCGGGATCGGTCGAAGCGCTCGGTCAGCGCGTCGCGATGTGCCGCGAGTTCCTTCACGTAGCGATGCGAGGCGAGATCGAGGCCGGGCAGCAGCGACTCGGTATCGAGCAGGGCCTCGACCCGACGCAGGCGCTGGCCCAGCGCACCGGGGCGCGCCTTCTGATGATCGAACGGTGGATCGAACAGCACCGCGACCGCGCGGGCATGCGCGCGCAGCGCGTCGCTCGACGGAGACGTGCCGGCGGCCGGCGCCACCTCGCTACCGTCGGCATCGACCGTGTCGAGCAGGGTGTCGAGCCCCACGTCGGCAAGACTCGGGGCGAAGGCGATGGACGCCTCGTCGGCCGGGGGTCCGGTGGGCGCGGCCGGGGCCTTCGCCGTCGCCTGAACGCCGGCCGCCGCCGACGCGCCGACGCCGGCGCCATCGACGCCGCCCGTGTTCGATGATCCGCCCGTATTCGACGAATCGAGCGGAGCGTCGCCGCCCGCTGAACCGGGGGAGTCGGCCGTCTCGACAGAGCCGCCCGCCGACGCCTCGCCGGTCGGCGCGACGCCTGCCGTGGCGTCCGCACCAGCCGACGGCCCGAGCCCTGCCGAGCCATCCTCGGTCTCCTCCGCGCTCGTGGTGTGCTCGGCCAGCCGTTCGAGCGCGCGCGCATCCGCGGCGGCGAAGGCCTCGGCGTCCGCCGCCGTGTCGGCCGGTGAGAGGGCCGCCCAGCGCTCGCGCAGTGCCTGCGCGCGCCCGGCACTCTGCGGCGACCAGACCGTCGTGCCGAGCGTGCGCATCGACTCGAGCGTGCTTGTCACGGCGTGCCGAGTCTCGATCCGGGCCGCTTCCGCGGCAGCCTCGGCATCGAGCCGCTGCTGCAGCAACTTGGCGACGACCTTGTCGCGCGACCGGCAGGCGGTGAGCGCGGCTCGCATCGTGTCGTGACGGGTCAGGCGTTCCGCGGCGGCACGCCTCGCATCGTGCAGGCGCGAGGACTGGATGACGCCGACGAGGGTCTGCTCGTCGTCGATCGTGGTGAGCGCATGCGCGCGCTGCTCGGGTTTCGGGCTCGATCCCGCGACCAGTGGCGCGAGACGGGCGGCGTGCGAGTCGAGCAAGGCGCGCGCCGCGACATCGCTGACCTCGCCCGCCTCGAACAGGGCACCGAGCCGTCGTTCGGCCGCCTCGCTCGCCGCACCGGCGGCACCCGAACCCTGCTCCGCCAGACCGTCCGTCGCGTCGAGCAACTCGCGCAGCACGGCGAGGTCGCGAAGTCGGGCGACCGCGGCGACGCGCACGTCGGCATCCTCGTCACCGGCGGCCAGTGACGCGAGCACCTCGGCCGATGCCTCGTCCGCAGCGTCGAGGGTCTCGACGTGCGTCAGGCGCACCTGAGGATCCTTGTGCTGATGGGCCGCGGACTTGAGGAAGGGCTTCACGCGCATGAGCTGCGTCGACGGACCGGACGGGGAGGCCGACGAGTATACCAACGGCCGTCAGGGCCAACGGGCAGCGAGCCCATCGGCGCGAGCGTCGCCCCGACCGCGTGAGTGACGGCGTGAGTGACCGCCCGACCGACGCCGGCGACGAGCAGGCCGAGCAGCAGTCCGAACGACGCCGATCCACCGGTCTTCACCGGTCCGGACGCGACGGGACCGGCGCCGTCGCCCGCGCCGCTCGAATCGCCGGGAACGGCCGGATCAGCCGGACCGCCTTCGCCCGGGCCGCCCTCGCCCGGACGTGTCTCGCCGGGCAGCGGGGAGGATGGCGACACGGGCGGATCGGCGATCGAGGCCGGTGCGGCGATGCCGACCGAGTCGAGCCGGAAGTCGGTGCGCGCCCCGCCGTGCACGGTCACGTGCCACGCGGTGTCGACGTCGGCCGATACCGTGCACCGCTGCTCGCGCGCGCCGGCGGCCGCCGCTCGACAATCCGCCTGCTCGATGTTCGTCGAACGCGTCGGTCCGGCCGACGAGACGTACAGCTCGACCGGCGCATCGGCGGTGAGCGTCAGCGACAGCGACCCGGCAGCGACCGGCATCACGAGGTTCTCCCACGCGCCGGGCTCGAGCGCGCCGACGAAGGCTTCACCCGGCTCGACCAGCGGTTGCCCGAGGCGCAGGAAGGCGCCGGTCGAGGGCACGCCGTCGGCATCGACGATGAAGAGGAGGTAGTGCCCCGGCGGCGCGACATCGCGCGAGCGCGGCAGGTCGAGCACCAGCGAGTCTCCACTGCGCGAGTACACGAGCGGCACGAGGCGCTGGTCCTGGTTCTGGGAGTGCGTGGCCGAACCGAGCTTGATGAGGTGGGCGCGAACGATGTCCGAGCCCGCCTCCGTGCCGACCGTGATGCGGCTGCCGTAGTCTGCCCTGGCCGGCACGTCGAGCAACGCGGGCCTCGGTGCCAGACTTGCATCACCGCTGTAGAGGTAGGGCGGCGTGAAGACGGCGGCGTTGCGTTCCTCGTAGCCGATCTCGTAGCAGCGACCGCAGATGCCGCCGCCGCCGGACAGCACCCGGCCGTCGGCGAGCAGGAGCGCGACCGAGTGATACTGACGGTCGGCATTCATCGGATTGAGCTCGCGGAAGGCGCCCGTCGCCGGGTCCCAGAGCTCCGGCGTGAACACCGCGCCGGTCGTGCTGACCAGCTCGCTGCCGTCATCGTTGCCACCGGTGACCAGTACGGAACCGTCGGCGAGGATCGTCAGGTTGTGCTGCCGGCGTCCGGTGTTCATGCGACCGGTATCGGTGCTCTGCCGGGTGGCGGTGTCGATCACGACGGCAGTGTCGACCGAGTTGCCCCCACCGGACACGAGGATCTTGCCCACGTCGAACATCGCGTAGCTGCCGTAGTCGCGGACGCCTGCATCGTCCCGCAGCGGACCGGCATCGAAGCGACCGCTGCCGCGCGCGTCGATGCCGGCGAGCAGGTTCTGCGGCCCGAACACGATGACCGAGCCGTCCGGCGTGTTCTGCATCCACTGATAGTCGCCCATGCCCTCGGCGTCGTAGCCGGGCGGCGTCTGCAGGCCGTCGAGCGGGCGCCAGGTGCGGTCGAAGCGGAACACCTCGCCGATCGGCACGGGGTCGTAGGTGCCGCCGAAGGTCAGCATCTCGCCGTTGCCGAGCGCCGCCACCGAGGAGTACCAGCGGGGCGCGTTCATGTTGACCGTGCGGCGCCAGGTGTTGGTCGAGGGCTCGTAGACGTTGGTGTTCGGCAGAGGTCCGTTCGCGCCGGCTCGCCCGCCGTCGCCGCCCGCGAACAGCAGCCGCCCGTCCCACAGGTGCGCGGAGCCTGCGCAGAAGAGATCGGAATCGGTGTCGTTGTTGGTCTCGACGTGCGTGTCGTCGCTCGGATCCCAGAGCGTCACCCGGGTCGTGTAGTTGTCGGTCGTGTGCGGGTCGTCGTCCGAGTCGTCCGGGGTCGCGTCCCAGGCGAGCACCTTGCCGTTCGGAAGCAGCGCAGCGTGGATCGCGACCAGCGGCCAGTCGCGCACCTCGGACCAGCTGCCGCCGAGCACCGGGCTCAGGGTCGGCGTGGCCGCGGGGCGCACGACGGGTCGCATGCGTGGCTGGACGACGGCGTCCGGCATTGGCGGCAGCGCGGGCGCGGCGTCCGTCGATGGCGCGGCGTCGACCACGTCGAGCGGGTCGTCGCCGTGCGCGAGAGCGGCGCCGGTACCGCACGCGAGAAGGGCGATCGACGCGGCGGCGGCGAGCGGGACGGGCAGGCGAACGGCCAGGTTCATGCCGGAGGGGACGCGGTGACGGGAAGACGGCGAGGATCGGCCGCTGCAGGCCCCCGGTCAAGGCGTTCCGCTCGCCGCCCTGCCGGTTTCTCCGGAGGGTCGCGGGCTCCGGAACGAAAGCGCGACGAAAGCCACAAAAGAACCGCCGTTTCCGGCAGATCGTGGTAGAGGCACGCCCCGGCCCCGAAGACCCGGCGCATTCGGTCGCTAGCACCCCCGTCTTCCTCTCCCCTTTCAGCCACCCGCCGACGCCCATGACGAACGCCCAGTCCCTGCCCGCCGCCGTCACTCCTCTCAACCGCGGCGCGGATCTCGCCGCGGTTCGCGAGCGTCTCGCGCGCGTGTTGCTCGGCAAGCGAGAGCAGGTGACCCTCGCCCTCGCCTGCCTGCTCGCCCGCGGACACCTCCTCATCGAGGACGTGCCGGGCGTCGGCAAGACCACGCTCGCCCAGGCGCTCGGGGCAACGCTCGGGCTCGACTGGACTCGTGTGCAGTTCACCAGCGACCTGCTGCCCGCCGACATCGTCGGCGTGTCGGTGTTCGACGCGGCCAGCGGTCGCTTCGAGTTCCGCCCCGGCCCCGTCTTCACCTCGGTGCTGCTCGCCGACGAGATCAACCGTTCGCCGCCGAAGGCGCAGAGCGCACTGCTCGAGGCGATGGAGGAGCGGCAGGTGTCGGTGGACGGGACGACGCACGCGCTGGAGGAGGACTTCTTCGTCATCGCGACCCAGAACCCGGCCGACCAGCTCGGTGCCTACCCTCTGCCCGAGTCCCAGCTCGACCGTTTTCTCGTCGGCATCGAGATCGGCTATCCCGACCCGGCCACCGAGCGCGAGCTGCTCGAGCACGGTGACCGGCGGGCGAGCGTCGCCGCCCTCGACCCGGTCGCGACCGCGGCAGACCTTCGCCGCTGGATGCAGGAAGTCGAGGCGACCCACGTCGCCGCCCCCGTGCTCGACTACGTGCAGGCCCTGCTGGCGGCAACCCGTGAAGGCGGCACCGGGCTCAGCCCGCGCGCAGGCCTCGCGCTGCTGCGCCTCGCCCGCGCCTTCGCGCGACTCGACGAACGCGATCACGTCCTCCCCGAGGACATCCGCGACGTCTTCCCCGCCCTCGCCGGTCACCGCCTGACGGGGCGGGTCGGTGCCGGTCGTGTCGCGGCCCGCGCCGTGCTCGATCGCGTCGCCATGCCCTGAGCGACGGCTCGCCTCCCATGACGTCCCAGGCCGCTCCCGCGAGCGACACACCGCGGACGCGGCGCACGCCGTTCCTGCAGCGGGTGTTTCGCACGCACGCCGACGACGCGCTGCCGATCCGCATCGAGCATCAGCGCATCTACATCCTGCCGACGCGTCGCGGCTGGGCCTTTCTCGCGACACTGCTGCTGATGCTCGTCGGCGCGATCAACTACTCGCTGAGCCTCGGCTACGCGCTGTGCTTCCTGCTCGCCGGCCTGTTCTCGGCGACGCTCCTGCACACCTACCGAAACCTCGCCGGCCTCGAGCTGCGACGCGTCACGGCCGACTCGGCCTTCGCCGGTGAGCGCCTGCCGTTCACGCTCACGCTCGCGAACGCGACGCGGATCGCGCGCCACGGCCTGCGACTGTGCACGCGAGGGGGCGCCGACGCGCCACCGCTCGCGACCCGGACCGACGTGCCCGCGACGGGGACCGCCGAGGCGCGGCTCGAGCTGCCGACCACGGTCCGCGGGCGATGGCCCCTGGGGCGAGTGACGATCGAGAGCGACTGGCCGCTGGGCCTGTGGCGCGCCTGGAGCTATGTGCACGCGCCGGTCCATGGACTGGTCTTCCCGGCCCCCGAGCCACAGGCGCCACCGCTGCCCGCCGAGCCGGACGCCGTCGCCGGTGCCCTCGCTCGCCAGGGCGCACGCGGCGACGTGGCGGGCCTCCGTCCCTACCGGCCCGGCGACGTGCCGGGCACCATCGCGTGGAAGAGCCTGGCGCGTGGGCAGGGCCTGCACGTCCGCACCTTCGACGACGAGAGCGGTCAGGCCCGCACTCGGCTGACGCTTGCCGCGACCTCGCTGCCGGGCGTCGAGCAGCGCCTCGAGAGGCTCGCCGCCTGGGTACTCGACGCCGAGGCGCGCGGCACCGACTACGCGTTCGAGCTGCCCGGCACGACACTGCCGGCGGATCACGGTCCGGCGCAGCGGCTCGACGCGCTCACGGCGCTCGCGCTGCACGGAACCGCGTCGCCCGCGGATACGGGACGATGAGCGTCGCCACCCTGTTCGCGACCCGCGCGCCCCGCCGGGTCGACGTCGAGGCGCGGAGCCTGCACGCGCTCGCGACCCTGCTCGTGTTCGTGCAGCTGCCGCACCTGCCCAATGTCCCGGTGTGGGTCGCGCTGCTGTCGGGCGCGATCATCGCGCTGCGCCTCCACGACCTGCACCACCCGGGCAACGCGCTGCGCGCGCGTCTGCTGTCACCGCTGGCGCTGAGCACTGCCGCCGCCGCCGCCGCCTTCGCGATCCGGGCGGACTACGGCTACTTCCTCGGCCGTGACCCCTGCGTCGCCTTCCTGTCCGTGCTGGTCGCGGCCAAATTCGCCGAGGTGCGGCAGAGCAGCGACTCGACGCTGCTCCTCTGCCTCGCGGCATTCCTGCTGCTGACCCAGTACTTCTACTCGCAGACCATCCTCGCCGCCGCCGTGACCCTGCCGGCGGTGCTCGCCCTCGGGCACGCGCTCGCGGTGCTGCGCGATCCCTTCGACACGACGCCGCTGCGTCCGCGCCTCCTGCTGGTGGGCAAGCTGCTGCTGCAGGGCGTGCCGATCGCCGCCCTGCTCTTCGTCGTGTTTCCGCGCCTGCCCGGACCGCTCTGGTCCCTGCCGGAGGACACCATGGCGACGACCGGCCTGTCCGACTCGATGGCGCCGGGCTCGATCGGCTCGCTCTCCCAGTCGGATGCCGTCGCCTTCCGGGTCGAGTTCGACGGAGCCGTGCCCCCGTCACGCGAGCGCTACTGGCGCGGCCCGGTGCTGGACCGTTTCGACGGCCGCCGCTGGTCGGCGAGCGGCGTCCGCACCTTCGCCCGTCCACCCGGTCGCGACGGGGTGCCGGCGGCGCACCTCGTCGACTACGCGGTCATGCTCCAACCGCACCGGCGGCGCTGGCTGTTCGCGCTCGACATGCCGGCGTCGCTGCCGCGGGCGTCGATCGAGGCAGGCGCTCGCTCGCTGCCGCTCGCCCAGCTGACCGACGACGGTCAACTGCTCGCCGAGGAGCCCGTCTCCCAGGTGCTCTACTACCGGCAGAGTTCGGTGCCGGGCGCGCGGTTCGTGCCGAGCCGTCGACCCTCCCCCCGCACCCTCGGTCTGGCGGGACGCAACCCGCGCAGCGCGGCGCTCGCCACGCGACTGCGCGCCGCCTCGAGCGACGACGCCGACTACGCGCGTCGGGTACTCGAACGGTTCAACCGCGAGCCCTATCACTACACGTTGAGCCCGCAGCTGCTCGGTGACGCGCCGGTCGACGAGTTCCTGTTCGACTCCCGCGAGGGCTTCTGCGAACACTACGCGTCGGCCTTCGTGGTACTGATGCGCGCCGCCGGCATTCCCGCCCGCGTGGTCACCGGCTACCTCGGCGGCGAGATGAACGGTGACTACATGATCGTGCGCCAGTCGGACGCGCACGCCTGGACGGAAGCCTGGATCGACGGCGGCTGGCAGCGCTTCGACCCGACCGGTGCGGTCGCACCATCGCGGGTCGAGACCGGGCTGGCAGCCGCCTTGCCGGAGAGCGACGCGGTGCCGCGTTTCGCGCGGTCGGGGGCGAGCTGGATGAAGGACGCGGCCCTGCGCTGGGACGCCGTCAACCACGCCTGGCAGCGGCTGGTCGTCGACTTCGACGACGACTCCCAGTCGGCGTTCTGGGAAAGGCTCGGTCTGCCCGAACCGGCCCTGTGGCAGCTCGTGGCCGGCGTGCTCGCGGGCGCGGGCGTCTGGGCGCTGGTCGTGCTCGGCCTGCCCTGGCGCGACGCGCGACGCCGCGACGCGCCGGTGGAACGCGCCTGGGGCCGCTTCGCCGGCGCGCTCGAGCGACGCGGCGTCCAGCGTCGCCCGGACGAGAGCCCGACGGAGTTCGTGACGCGCGCGGCGGCGACGCTGCCGACGCAAGGCCCGCGCATCCGGCGCGTCGGCAGCGCGCTGACCACGCTCCGGTTCGCGCCACCGGACGCCGATCGCGAGTCGCACCGGCTTCGGGAACTGAGGCGCGACATCGATCGGCTCGCGCTCGGCGGCTGGCTCGGGCGGCCGGCTCGACGGCCCGCGCGCGACGGATGATCCGACGCGCGTCGCTCAGTCCACCTCGATGACGTCGATGGTGCGCCGGCTGCGCGCCAGGGTCCACGCGAAACCCGCCGCGACGCCGGTGCTGCTCGTCGTCTCGAACAGCGGACTGTCCTCGTTGGCGGCGCCGGCATACACCCCGGTCTGCAGCCCGAGGAATACCCGGAGGTCCGAGGTGACCCGAATCGCCGCACCGAGCGAGACCTCGGTGCCGAGGTAGCCCGCCTTCCCGTCGTAGGCGTCGCGTGCCGGCGTCGCGAAGGCGGGGTCGACCTCGTAGAAGTAGTCCTGCAGGCGCTCGTCCGCGAAGGCGATGCCGAGTCCCGCGACGAGGTTCACCCGGCTGCCGAACACGCGCCGTCGGGCGACGTCGATGCCGACTTCCGCGACGAAGCCGTTGGCGTACAGATTCCGCGCGAAGTCGGTCGCGACCACCGCGCGGAGCTCGCCGGCGAAGGTCAGTTCGAGCCGCCCGCCGGCCCCTGTCGGCCGGTCGACCAGACTCACTTCCAGCTGCGGCCCGAGTTCGAACAGGAAGTCGAGGTCGGGCAGACCCTCGCGCAGTCCGTTGTCCTCCGAGCGAGCGTTGAGCGACCCCCCGACCGAGACATCCAGCCGGATCTTCGGCTCCTCGATGGCGACCGCGCGGACGCCGCCGCCACCGATCCGCAGCACCGGGCTTCGGTAGATGAAGAACGGCAGCGCGATCGCCCGGCTGTTCGGGTCGTCGGAGGCCGGATAGTCGTGGCCGGAGAAGTACCCGCCGCCGACCCCGAACTCCCAGCGCGGGCGCTGCGTGAACGACGAGCGTCCGGCGAGCACCTCGCCGATCTCCCCGGGATTCTCGGCCGCGACGACGGCCGCGCTCGGCATGCCCCAACCGACGAGCCCGCCGGCCGCCAGGCAGATCGCGGTCGTGGAGCCGGCGAGCGCGCGGACGATCCGATGGCGAAAGACGGGCTCTGGCATGCGCGGGATGAACGGCGGGAGAGCGCGCGAGTCTACGGCATGGGCAGGCGCCGTCGTCGCTCACGAGTGGCCACGCCGATCCCGCGCGTCCGGCGTCGGCGAGCGCGGCTCAGGCGCGCAGGTCGGCGAGCACCGGTCGACCGGACTCGACGTGGAGGGCGAGCGAGCAGCCACACTCAGGCACGCTCGAACGTGGCGTCGACGTGTCGCAGACGGCTGAAGAAGCCCGTTTCCGGCTCGCGCTCGTCGCCGAGCGAGAGCTGTCCACGCACGACGATGTCGACGTTGAACGGCACGACGTCCACGACGCGCTTGGCGTACACCGCCGCGATGTCGCTCGGCCAGTCGTCCGCGTCGTTGCAGAACGGGCACGTGGCCATCGGCCGCTTCGTCAGCACGAAGAACCGGGACTCCGCCTTCAGCGGCGGCGCCATGAACCCACGCACCGCGACCAGGTCGCCGACCCGCGACTCGGCGAAGGCCGAGAACGCCAGATCCTTCTCGTAGAGTTCGCGCAGCCGGATCGTCTCGGCAGCCCGCGCCTCCCACGCGGCGGACACGGTGCCGAGCACGGCACCGCCCGCGAGCAGCGCCGTGCTGCGGGCCGCGTGCGCGAGCCAACGTCGCCGACTCACCTCGATCCCGCTCGTGTCGATCCCGCTCGTGCTCTTCATCGCCTCATCTCTCCCGTGTCCGAGCACGAAGCCTCCGCGAACACCGGAGGCCACCGTCCCCTACTCGACGCCGAACGCCGCATGGTGGATGACATGCTGCGGCAGCGTGTCCTGCGCGAGCGCGGCGGTGCCGGTCAGCGCGAAGGCGGCAAGGAAGGGCACTGTCGGTCGCATGCGGCGTGATTTTCCAGGTCGCTCGTGCGGCGATGTCTGCACAGGTGGGCAGCATGCCGACCGCGCATGACCTGTCGATGACGACGCCCACGGTTCGAGTCGGGTCGCGACCCGGCGTGCCTCGTATACTCGCGGCACCTTCCTGACGAACGGCGCTCATGTTCTACACCCACGGCAACCTCGACCGGGCGGATCACCTGCGCAAGGACGAGGGCCGGATCGCCGCCTTGCGGCACGCACCGCGCACCCGTCTGCTGCCGGTGTGGCGGGGGACCGTCCTGGTCACGACGGACGCGCCTGGGATCGCGACCTTGCGCCACGACGTCGAGCTGCCCGCCGCCCTCGGCACGGACGGTGGGGACGCGATCTTCCTCGGACTGGTGCACGACGTCGCGCACTTCGCCGTGCCGGTGGGCGCGCTCGGCGACGACGATCGCGCGACGCTGGCGACTCGCGCGACCACCCTCGAGGGCGATCCGCTCGCCGCGACCTTCGAGGACCTGCGCCTCGTCGGCCCGACCCTGCCTGCCAACGAAGGGGCGCTGCTCGCCTACGCCCGGGGGCTGGTCTACTGGCAGGACAACACGCGCTTCTGCGAGCGCTGCGGGCACCCGCTGGCGAGCGCGAACGGCGGGCACGTACGACGCTGCGCCAACCCGGACGGCGAGCACGTGACCTTTCCGCGTACCGACCCCGCCGTCATCATGCGAGTGGTGCACGACGCGCAGGACGGCACGCCGGCCCGCTGCCTGCTCGGTCGCAGCGCGGCCTGGCCGACGGGCGTGTTCTCCACGCTCGCGGGCTTCGTCGAGCCGGGCGAGAGTCTGGAGCAGGCGGTCTCCCGCGAGGTGTTCGAGGAGAGCGGCATCGAGACCACCGACGTGCGCTACGTCGCCTCCCAACCCTGGCCCTTCCCCCGCTCGATCATGCTCGGCTTCGAGGCGGTGGCGACCACCACGGCGATCACCGTCGACCCGACCGAGCTGGCCGATGCGCGCTGGTTCACCCGCGACGAGCTCCGCACGTTCGGCAACTGGGGGGACGAGCGCTTCGCCCTGCAACTGCCCCGCCCCGACTCGATCGCCCGGCTCCTGATCGATCGCTGGATCGCGGCGGGCTGACCCCGCTCGAACGCATCACCGTCTTCCGCCGAGCAACGCTCGGCGTCCATCCCCCCACCCGGTACAAGCCCATGCACCCCGTCCACTTCGTCGCCGCCCTCGCCACCCTGCAGTTCCTCGCCTTCAGCCTCCTGACCGGCATGGCCCGGGAGAAGAGCGGCCTGAAGGCGCCGGCCATGACGGGCGACGAGCACTTCGAGCGCGCACATCGGGTCCAGATGAACACGCTGGAGCAGCTGGTCTGCTTCCTGCCCTCGCTGCTCATCGCCGGCCACTACTGGTCGCCGACCCTCGTCTCGCTGGTCGGGGCCGTCTTCCTGGTCGGGCGTCTCGTGTACCGCCGCGCCTACCTGGTCGATCCGTCGACCCGGACCCTCGGCTTCCTGCTCGGCTTCGTGCCGACGGTGCTGCTGCTCGTCGCCGCACTGGCCGGCGCCCTGTTCCGCTCGCCGGCGTAGGCTACGCCGCACCACTTCGTCTTGACGACCCGCTGCCGGTCCTTCGCCGTCGACTCGTAGTCGAGGTTCCCCGCGAACGGCGGGTTGGCGAGAATCAGCGTGTAGCGTTCGGCGTCGGCGGCGGCAGACTCGGCGAGTGAGTCCTTGTAGCGGATGTCGGGGTTCTCGACGCCGTGCAGCAGCATGTTCATGCTGCCGATCCGGAGCATCGTGGTGTCGAAGTCGAAGCCGTGGAAGGTCTCGTCGGCGAGGCGACGGCGGCTGGCGACGTCCTTGTAGATCGCCTCCGAGTGGTGCTCGACCAGGTGGGCGGAAGCCGCGACGAGGAAGCCCGCCGTCCCGATGGCGGGGTCGCAGATGACGTCCGACGGGGTCGGCGCGGTCATGTCGACCATCAGCTCGATGATGTGGCGCGGGGTACGGAATTGCCCGTTCTGCCCGGCGCTCGCGAGCTCGCCGAGCATGTACTCGTACAGGTCGCCCTTGGTGTCGCTCGACGTCATGTCGATCGCATCGAGCTGGTCGACGACGTTCGCGAGCACGCGCGCAGACGGCATGACGAACAGCGCGTCCTTCATGTGGGTCGAGTAGGTCGAGTCCTCGACGTCGCCGTCGGTCCGTCCGATCTCCTTGATGAACGGGAAGACCTCGTCGCGGATCGTCTCGAACATCTTCTCCGGGGCGCTGTCCTTGAAGCGCGTCCAGCGAAGGTGCTGCTGGTCGTCGGCGAAGACGGGGGCCTCGATCGTGTCAGATTCGAGAGGACTGGTGATGCAATGCCCATCTGCACGGGCCACGACAATCGTGGCTCCGTCGCGCCGTTCGGACCGGGACCGACGACTGCGGGCGCGACGCTACTTTCGGTAGATCGTGTCAGGGGCACCGTGCGGCGAATCAGCGCGCTCGGCAGAATGTTCGTATCGAGAACGACGAGACCCCTGACCGGAGAGGTACATCCGCACGGATCGATCGGTCTCCGGAGAAACGACGACGTTCCAGCGAACAGAGCTCGTGTCCCGCACCCCTCCTCTCGATGCGTGCTCGTGTCCGAATGCGGCCAACCCTTCATCGATGCACATGGCGGCGAAGGGGGTAGATCGTCAGCCTCCCCGCGTGCGACGCACATCCTTGCACGGCGGTCTCGCCCGACCCAGACTAGGGAAGCTCTGCAAAACTCGGCGAAAATCGACGAGAATGCGGCGAGAGCGGAATCGAGGAACTGACGCGATGAAACAGACCACCTTTGCCAGCGCGGCGTTCGACAGCAAGGGGAAGG